>ENA-OQIO01000093-OQIO01000093.1-human-gut-metagenome-genome-assembly--contig:-NODE-93-length-41721-cov-2.936457_pt1 | contig 41721 bp, 49 predicted proteins | sample MGYA00242573_ERZ504737 | MGnify/ENA primary metagenome ERZ504737 (study PRJEB26092, sample SAMD00036203) | human gut metagenome | host: Homo sapiens | study: EMG produced TPA metagenomics assembly of...
GCTCAGACGTACGTAGCTGTACATCGATCGATGCTCAGACGTACGTAGCTGTACATCGATCGATGCTCAGACGTACGTAGCTGTACATCGATCGATGCTCAGACGTACGTAGCTGTACATCGATCATGTCGGAATTTGTTCTACACTCGCAAGTGAAAAGGCGCCGCTTTTATCGGTAAGCGCATAGTATGCAACCATAAGTAAGGGGGCAATTATAAATAATATTGACCAAACAAGATATGGTTTGTCCGCAAGAGAGGAAAGCTTATTCTTCTTCATTTTCTTCCTCCCAATTGTATGATGCATCACTGATATGGTCCATTTCGTCCGAAAAATATGAATAATCGCCAAATTCGCCGCTATATTCACTTCTGTTCATAATGTGAATGGCATCAGGCTCAATATACATTCCAATTTCCTCGCCGACTTTGTGATGCTCAATAGTTTGTATCATCCAAATGAAACCGCCCACGTCAACAAGTATTTCAAAATGGACACCTTTGAATGTGACACTTGTGATTTTACCGGGGAGTGAAGCTTTGCTGCCTTTTTTTACAATCTTAATATCTTCAGGCCTTACTACCGCTTCAACAAATGCATTTTCGCCAAAACCGCTGTCAAGACATTCAAACGTTACACCGCCAAAAGATACAAGATAATCCTTTATCATTATTGCGTCAACAATGTTTGACTCTCCTATAAAATCTGCAACAAATGCATTTACAGGTTCGTTATAAATATCTTCCGGTGTTCCTATTTGTTGAATTTTGCCCTTGTCCATAACAACGACCGTGTCAGACATAGAGAGAGCTTCCTCTTGGTCGTGAGTTACATAAATGAAAGTAATTCCAAGTCTTTTTTGAATTGCCTTAAGTTCAGTTTGCATATCTTTTCTAAGCTTCAAGTCAAGCGCACCGAGCGGCTCGTCAAGTAAAAGCACGTGCGGTGAATTAGCGAGCGCTCTTGCTATTGCAACCCTTTGTTGCTGTCCGCCTGAAAGCGAGTCAATGCTTCTCTTTTCAAAGCCTTTAAGGTTTACAAGTTCAAGCATTTCGGCAACGGTTTTTCTTATTTCGCTTTTTGGCTTTTTTTGAAGCTTTAAGCCAAAGGCGATGTTTTCATATACGTTTAAATGAGAAAAAAGAGCATAACGTTGAAAAATGGTGTTCACCTTTCTTTTGTGAGGCGGAACATCATTAATTCTTTTTCCTTCAAAAATAATATCGCCGCCGTCAGGCTCAATGAAACCTGCAATGCAACGAAGAGTGGTTGTTTTTCCGCAACCCGAAGGACCAAGCAACGTTATAAACTCTTTTTTGTTTATATAGAGATTTAACTTATCCAATACTACATTTTCACCGTATTTTACAGTGATATCTTTAAGGTCTATTATCTTTTCCAATATGCACATCCTCATTTGCTAACCCGATTTAGCGCTTTTCAAAAACGCCATACGACTAATATATATAATTAGTATAAAAAAGTCAATATATTTTTTTATTATTTCTTCACCTTTTTGTGCTTTTTCGATTGCTTGGCAAACCTTATCAAAATCGCAAACCATACTCTTAGGTTTTTTTTCATAATTGTCCATTCCAAACGGCACAAAAATAATAATTTTTATAGTTTAAAAGTGCGCCTATATTTTTTGCCGCTGCGCCGAGCGCATCGTTGGTTGAAACACCGATTACAACGGGATTGTTGTTTCTTAAATGACTTTTTACAGCCATAGTAACAGTTGTATCTACTATACCGTTTGCAAGCTTTGCAAGAGTGTTTGATGTGCAGGGAACAACTGCAAGGACGTCAAACATTTTTTTAGGTCCTATCGGCTCAGCTTTTTCTATTGTGTGAATAATACTGTTTCCTGTAATTTCAATAAGCTTGTTTTGTATATCAATCGCTTTTGCGAAGCGTGTATCTGTATTATATGCATTTTCACTCATAATAGGAGTAACTTCGTGTCCTTTATTTACGAGTTCTTCAATAACCTTTATTGCTTTGTCAAATGTACAAAATGAGCCTGTCAGGCAATATCCGATTTTCAATTCTTTCCCTCCTTAATCATTTTGTCTATTGTTTCACCGATTAAATATCCGGCGCTGATTTTACTGTATCTTGACGGAAGCTTTGAGCCGTCAATTATATCAATGCTTTTGATTTTCGCATAGTGTTTATCAATTCCACCTGGGAATGACGCAAGTTCTATATATTTAATATCGTTTTTAAATGTATCAATTTCTTTTTTCGTGAAATATATTGCAGGAACTGTATTGAAAATTATATCGTAGTTTTGACATTGTAAAGCTTTAAAATCAATGACCTTGTCGGCAATTGTTTTTGCTTGTGCTTTGTTAATATCACTTCTTGCACAAATTGTTAACTTACTGCCCATTGCCTTTAATACATTGCAAAGCGATTTTCCTATTTTGCCGAAGCCGGTAATTAAGATATTTGAGCCATAAATAGCTTTATTGCTGTTTTCTTTATAAAGCGCTATTGCACCTTCACTTGTCAAAATTGCATTTTTGTATTTAAAATCATCTCTTTTATTGTAATCGTAACAGTTTTTATATTTTTTATCATAATCACCAACACCGTAAAATACGTGCAAATTTTCATACCCTTTAAACATTTCTTTGTCGCAGGCTGGCGCAAACACGGCAAAATTTGCTTCGCTTTTGTCAAAGACTTCGTTATATCCTGCTTTTTTTAGATACTTTTGCGTATATTTCAGCCTTTCGTCACAATAATAAGGAATAATAAAATTCATATTTTCAACTCCAAAAGTTCTTTTTACATACTATGACATAAAAAAATATTAGTTAATGGCTTTGAGGTATTTATTTTTTTGATTAAATGTTGTATAATAAATAACTAATAAATATTTAGAGGTGACTCATTTATGGATATAACAAATATGCATATTGATGATATATTAAAAAAGGTTAAAAGAATACACTTTATAGGAATAGGCGGCGCAGGCATGTGCCGCTTGCGGAAATCCTTATTCAGCTGGGTTATAACGTTTCGGGCTCTGATAATAACGATACCGAAACCTTCAGAAGAATTGAAAAAGAGGGAGCAAAAGTATATCTCGGTCAGGTTAAGGAAAATATTACAGATGACGTTGAACTCGTTATTTATACCAACGCTATTTTAAAGGGTAACGAGGAACTTGAGTATGCAAAGGCTAATTTTCCTTGCTTTGAAAGGGCAGAGCTTTTGGGTGCAATGAGCCGTATTTTCTCTAATTGTATCGGCGTTTGCGGCACTCACGGTAAAACCACAACTTCTTCAATGCTTACCCAAATTCTTCTTGATGCCGGTCTTGACCCAAGTGCTGTTATCGGCGGTAAGCTTCCTGTTATCAATGCTTACGGCAGATTCGGCCACAGCCAAAATTTTGTTTGCGAATCGTGCGAGTTCAATAATACATTTCTTCATATGAATCCCGATATTGCTGTTATTCTAAATATTGATGAGGACCATTTGGACTTCTTTAAAAATCTTGATAATATTAAAAAGTCTTTTCGCCAATTTGCCGAAAAAACTACTAAAACTATTGTATATAACGGCGATGACGAAAACACGGTTGATACGTTAAAGGGCATTACAGGCAAAAAGCTTGTATCTGTCGGTAAAAACGATAATAACGAGTGGGTTGCTAAGAATATTGATGTTCCGGGCGGCTTTCATTCAAAATATGATGTTTACCATAACGGCGAGTTCGTTGCAACCGTTCATCTTTCTGTTCCGGGTGAACACAACGTTCTTAATTCTTTGTGTGCTTTTGCTGCCGCTTATGAAAGCGGGGCAGATGTTAAGAGTATTTGCGAAGGTCTTAATGCATTTAAGGGTGCAGGCAGGCGCTTTGAGCTTGTCGGTAAATATAACGGCATTACCTTTGCAGATGATTATGCTCACCATCCAAAGGAACTTAAGGTTACACTTGAAGCAGCGATGAAAATGGGCTTTAATCGTGTTTGGGCAGTTCACCAACCGTTTACTTATACAAGAACTTCGCTTCTTCTTGATGATTTTGCAAAGGTACTTCAAATTCCCGATAAATGCGTTATTTCCGCAATTATGGGCAGTAGGGAAGTAAATACTATCGGAATTAAAGCTAAGGATTTGGCAGATAAAGTCCCCGGCAGTATCCAGCTTGATACGTTTGAGGAAATTACGGATTACGTTCTTGAAAATGCAAAGCCGGGCGACCTCGTAATTACTCTCGCTGCGGTGATGTATATAAAGTTTCACGAATGATGATTAAGAAGCTTAAAGAACAAGGCTACGAGGCAGAATAAATTAAATTATATGTAAAGAAAAAGGCAGTAACGATTATCGCTACTGCCTTTCGTTATACGTATTTATTTGTAAATTCTCGGAACATTTGGATTTACCATAAGCGGAGATATTTCTACACTTGCAATATCTCCGATTTTAACATCACTGTCTGTGATATCAATTGCGGTGTGCGAAAGCCCGATTTCGCCTATAACATTATATTTTTTACCGTTTACATTGACTGTAAGCTGTTCTTTTTGCAAATAGTGCTTAAGCTGAGAAAGCACCGAATGAAAATCGGCTGTCTCTTTACCTTTCTGCAAGCCGAAGCCGTCAAAATGGCCGATAGGAACAATTGCGATTTTGGTTTCTCTTTTTGTTTTATATTGACCGTTGTAGCCGATTGAATAGCCTTTAGGTACAGTTTTTGTTTCGATAACCTCTGCCTGAAGTTCACCGAGCTTGTTAAGCGGATTTTTGCCCCTTGTAATTACTCTTCCCGTAAAGGCTGAGCCTATTCTGACTGCGTCAAGTGTTACACCGTCAACATTTAATAAGGCAGGGGAATTGGCAGCATGAAGAATACCTACATTTTTGCCTGCTTTTTTTATTTGCTCAATTGTGTCTTTGAACATTTCAAGCTGTACTTTTGTAAGCTCTGCATTGTGAAATGCGGAGGAAAAATGAGTATATGCGCCGCAAAAATCAAGATTTTCAAAATCGTAGCATTTTATTGCTTTTTCAACTTCACTCGGTAAAAAACCGTATCTGCCCATACCTGTATCGATTTTTAAATGGCATTTCGTTTTTTTATTAAGCTTTTTAGATACCTTGTCCATAACCTCAGCGGCGGAAAGAGAGCCGATAGTTGCAATACAGTCATTCTCTGCAATAATCTTTGCTTCCTCTTCAATAGAGGTTGAGCGCATAACAAGAATATCTCTGTCAATAACCGTTTCTCTTAAAAGAGGAACGTCGTAAACCTCAGTAACGGCAAAGGTGTTAATTTCGTTTTGCATTAAAATTTCGGCAAGAGAGCACATTCCGAAGCCGTAGCCGTTGCCTTTAACAACGCCGATAACCTCAACTCCTGCTTTATTCTTAATTATATTTATGTTTTCAATTAATTTGCTTTTGTCAATTATATATCTGCTCATTTTATCTTATCTTTTCAAGTATTTTTGTTGCAACGTTGTAAAGTTTATAAACAGGCTTGTTGATTACATAGTCAAACTCACCGACAAATTCTTTCATATATCCGCCAAAGCCATGTTTAAATCTCCAAAGACCGTAGTGCGGATTGTCCGGATTTTGGCAATCTCCCGAAATGCCTCCGAAGTCATACACTTTACAGCCGCATTCCATACCCCATTTCATCATTGCCCATTGAAGTGCATAGTTTGGATATACGTTTCTGTGTGCGTTTGATGATGCACCGTATTGATATTTCATTACATTCTGACCCCATTTTATGGCAATAGTTCCGGCAATGGCTTTGCCTTCGTAATATGCCATATAAAGCCTTGCGTCATCAGTCATACAGTCAAGTATTCTTTCAAAATATTCCTTCGGTCTTGTTGAAAAGCCGTCACGTTCTCCCGTTTCGTGCATAATTCTTACAAAATCGTCGAGTGCCTCTTTGCCGCAAATTTTTGACCTCAACACCTTTTTTTAGGCGCTTTTCTTATTCTGTTTCTGTAATCAGGCTTAAAGGTGAGCATAAGCTCGTCCTCATTCATACCGTTATAATCAAAGCAATAACAAATCTTGCTGAACATTTTCAAAATCCATACAGCCGGGATTAAGTTCAATAAATCCTTTTCAATTAAATTGCTTCTTATAAGCCTCGTTTTGAATTACAATTTCAGGGTCGATTTTAATGCAATATGCTTTATATTCCTTGCCAAGCTCAATAAGACCGTTAAAAAGTTTGTCGAATGTGTCAAAATCATTTTCATCGCAAACAAAACCACGGCAACAATACATTAGCGAATTCTTAATTATAGGTATTGAACGAATGAGAACAGCAGCCGAGCCTTTGATTTCGCCGCTGTCATTTTTAAGCATTATTGCTTCAAATTTCCAAGCGCTTTTAACCTTTGCCCATTTTGACGAGTGCTGAAAAAGACCTTTAGGATGCTTTTTTATAAACTCCTCGTATTCGTCTAAATTATCTTTATTTACTCTTACTAATGTCATTTCTGTTAGCTCCGTTTTATTTAATATAGTTAATTATAACAAAGATTTCACCTTTTGTCTATATCATACCTATTTTTTTATCACTATATAAACATTTATTTTTATGATTGACTTTTTTAACATATTAAGGTAATATGTTAAATAAGATTATTGCGCATTGCAATAAAAATTAAGGGGTATGTTATATGGAAAAATTTAATTGGGAGAATCCTGAGATTTTCAAAATCAACAAAGAGGACGGCCACGCTATTATGATGCCGTTTGACAGTGAAAAGGATGCACTCTCTGCAAAAGAAAGCAATTATAAGCAATCGCTTAACGGTAAATGGAAATTTTATTGGCAAAGAGGACTTAAAAATCAACCTGAAAATTTCCAACTTACGTCATTTGACGATTCTCATTGGGATGAAATTAACGTTCCGTCTGTTTGGCAAACACAGGGATATTCAGTTCCTTACTATTATGCAAGTACATTTCCTAAGGCTTTCAGTCGTTCAAAAGGAAAAATTCCGTCAATTGACCACGATATGCAGGAAATCGGTTTTTACAGAAAATCGTTTACTCTTAACGAAAATTTCAATGGCAGAGAAATATTTCTTCATTTTGGCGCCGCTAAGAGCGCACTTGAGGTTTATGTAAACGGTGAATTTGTAGGCTATTCCCAAGGCTCAATGACACCGCACGAATTTAACGTTACCAAAGTGCTCAAACCGGGCGAAAATGTTATTACTGCTAAGCTTTATCGTTATTCTGACGGCTCATATCTTGAGGACCAGGATATGTGGTGGCTTTGCGGTATTTACAGAGAAGTTTACTTATTTGCAGAACCTAAGCTTTGCCTTAGAGATTTTTATTTTAAAACTGATTTTGACGATTCATATACAGATTCAAATGTTACTCTTAATATGTATATAAATAATTATAATAACATTAGGGGTAAAATGACAGCAACTGCTAAGCTTATTGATTCAAACAATGGCGAAATATTACTTGGCACAAAAGAAACAGAACTTTCAGGAGGCAATGAAGCAGTTACTTTTACAGAAACTGTTAAAGCGCCTGAAAAGTGGTCTGCCGAAACGCCTAATCTTTACACATTAGTTATGACAATTGAGCTTGACGGCAAGATTATTTGTGTTAAGACATATAAAGTTGGATTTAAAAAGGTGGAAATTAAAGGCGAGAAAATTTACTACAACGGTATGCCTTTAATGATTAAGGGTGTAAATCGCCACGATTTTGACTGTGATAACGGCTGGGCGGTTCCGAGAGAAATATATACTCAGGACCTTGATATTATGAAGCAAAATAATATTAACTCTATCCGTACTTCTCATTATCCGGATGACCCTTATTTTTATGATATGTGTAACAAATACGGCTTTTATGTTATGGATGAATGTGAAGTTGAAACCCACGGTGTAAGACGTAAGGGCGTTCCGGGTTCTAACCCCGTTTGGACCGGCGCTGTTGTTGACCGTATGCAAAGAATGGTGTTGAGAGACAGAAACAATCCTTGCGTATTTATGTGGTCACTCGGTAACGAAGCAGGCGACGGCAGTAATTTCATGGAAATGAAAAAAGCTGCATTGGCGCTTGATAATTCACGCCAATTCCATTATGAAGGCGATTTTGATTTAACTAAGAGTGATGTTATTTCACGTATGTATCCGACTAAGGATATTATGGAAAAACTCGGTAATAAACAACCTATAACTATCTCTCTTTATGATAATATTGCCAATCAGCTTGCAGCAGACAGTAAGCCGATTAAGGCTGAAATGTATGAAGGTAAGCCCGTTGTTCTTTGTGAATATGCACACAGTATGGAAAATTCCCTCGGAAATTTCCAGGAATATATTGACGATTTTGAAAAGTACGACAATATGTGTGGCGGTTTTATTTGGGATTTTGTTGACCAGGCACTCCACGTTAAGGATGAAAACGGTAACGATAATTATCTTTACGGTACCGATTTTCAAGGTCAGGAGCCTCACAAGCTTATTGATATTCCAAACACAACCGCTATGACGGGAAGTAATGTTTATTTCTGCGCAAACGGAATTATCGGTGCTGACAGAAAACCGCATCCTCAAATTGTTGAGGTTAAGCACGGCTACCAAAACATCGGTATTACTGCAGTTGACGCTTCAAACGGTGAATTTAAACTTAAAAATAAATTCCTTTTCACAAATCTTTCGGATTTCAATTGCAAATGGGTAATTAAAGCGGAGAGTGAAGAAGTTTTGTCAGGCGAACTCGGCAAAATCGATTGTGCTCCTCTCGAAGAATGTAATATTAAAATTGACTTCGATTCTTCAAAACTTCCTAATGATAAAGAGGTTATTTTAACTGTTTCTTTTGAAACGACTAAAGAGTCATTAGGCATTGAAAAGGATTATGAAATTGCGTTTGAACAGTTTATTATTAATGCGATGCCGCAACCAAAAGACGATAATGCTGACGGTAACCTTGATTTTGATATTAACGGTAAAAGGGTAACTGTTAAGGGCGATAATCTTGAGGTTATTGTTGATGACGGCAAGATAGTAAGCTATAAGATTGATGGTAAAGAACTTCTTAAAGCACCTCTTATGCCTAACTATTTCAGAGCGCTTACCGATAATGATATCGACTTTTTGAACTTCACTCCTCAGTGGGCTAAGTTCCATCCGTTCTATGCTTGGCAGCGTGCAACACACCATACAAGAGCAGATAAAACAGAAGTGACTAAAAATAAAAATGCTGTTGAAATTCATATTGCGTTTTCAACCGCAGGACTTAAAAAGTCAGTCGCAACCTATAGGGTTTATCCTGACGGCAGATTATACGTATTCCACAGTGCAGTTCCAACAAAGGGTATGCTTCGTTTTGGCTATCAAATGACTATGGATAAGTCGATGGAATATATTACATGGTACGGCAGAGGTCCAAAGCCAACCTATATTGACAGAAAACTCGGCTCTAAGATTGACCTTTATAAATCAAGTGTGACTGATTTTGAATATCGCTATATGCGCCCGCAGGAATCATCTAACAGATGCGACGTAAGATATTTCACTATTACGGATAAAAACGGCTTTGGAATCAAGGTCGACGCTTATTATGATAACCCTATCAATTTCTCGGCTTATCACTACACAACCGACGGACTTGAAAAGGCAACTCATATTAATGATATTCCTTACGAAGATATAACCACCGTTAATATCGACCACAGACAGCTTGGTGTAGGCGGTGATCTTCCGGGTCAAGCATTTGTAAGAGAACCTTACACTATGCCTAAGGGACAGAAACAGGAATATTCGTTTGTAATTACTCCTATCGGCAGAAAGGATTAATAATATGAAAAGGCCCCTCGCTTTCGTGGGATTTTCAATGGCAACAGCACTGCTGCTGATAAATATTATCGGTGGCATGTTCTATAAAATATTATTTGTCTTGGCAGCGGTACTGTTTGCGGTATCGCTGCTTGTCACAAAGCTTAGACAGGCAAGAGTCGCACTGTGTGTTTTCGGTGCGGCACTGTTAGCCTGTCTTATTTTTATGGCAAACCATTCTAATGTTGAGGGGCAAATGGTACTTGACAATCAAGAAGTTAAAACAGTATTTCATATTGTTGACAATGTGCAAGTTAATGACGGGGAGTATATTTATACGGTTAAAACAAAATCTATAGATTATCCGGGTGCACCTCAAAATATCAAGCTTAAGCTTTACAGCGAATACGAAATTGACGCAGATTATTACGACGATTTGCTGTCTGTAATTCAATATTCAAAATCATTCAGCGACGCTTTCAGTTCCTACGGTGCTTTTGCCGACGGCAGATATATTTCCGCCTCGCTTGTTACCGTACCAATACCGCTAAACAATAATGACAAGCCGATTAATTATTATATTCTCAAGGCACGTGACTATATTAAAAATACAATTACACTTCATTTGAAAAATGATACCGGCGCATTGTCGCTTGCTCTGTTAACCGGGGATAAAAGTTTACTTTCCGACGAAACTTATTCGTATTTTACAGATTGCGGTACTTCTCATATTATGGCTGTTTCGGGTCTACATACTTCTGTTATATGTATGGGATTTTATGTCCTTTTGAAAAACTTGGGCGTCAAGCGGAATTTAAGAACTATTTTGTCTGTTCTTGTTTTACTTTTTTATGTTGCAATGACCAACTTTTCTGTATCGGTTATTCGTTGCGCAATTATGATTTGTGTTCTTCTCTTTGCAAGGCTTAAAAATAAAAAGGCGGATACGCTTAATTCACTCGGTCTTGCGGTAACCTTGCTTTGTTTTAATCCTTACGCAGTTACCGACCCAAGTGCAGTATTAAGTGTTTTATCTGTTTTGGGAATGCTTGTTGTTAAGCCTAAAATTGATGAAAATATTAAACCCGAAAAGCTAAATAAATTTGGTTGCTACATATATGACGGACTGACTATTACATTGAGCGTTATGGTAACAACCTTTCCGGCAATATGGCTTTTCTTCTCTAATACTACTTTTATATCATATTTAGCTAATCTTTTATTGATTCCGCTTGCACAGCTTACTATGATAGGAACGTTAGGTATTACACTTTTTGGATTTTTAAAATATTTTGGCATGGCTTTGTCATTTTTGACATATATTCCGGCTAAAACTATGCTTTTAATTACCGAATTTCTTTCTAAACGATTATATTTTTTGACTTTTGATATAAGCCATAAAGTTTTTATTGTTTCTTATGCAGTTTTTCTTATATTTATCGGTGTAAGCCTTTTGATAAAAAACAATGTTAAATTTAAACCAACCTGCTTACTTGTATTTTCTTTGATTGTTATATCAAGCGCAGTATCGGTTTATGAAAGCAGTGTTAATACCTATCTTGATATTTCGTCAACAAATGCAGTAGTGATTTATAATAACAGTGCCGCAATCGTAGTTGATGCCGATAATATTAGCGATTATTACAAAGTTAAGCAGTGTCTTTCTCGCTCAAAAAGTGAAAGCGTTTTATTTGTTAATTGTAATTATGACAATGAAAAATTATCGTCACTTGCAAAAAACGACAAAGAATTTTTAAATAATTATGATTTTGATATTGATTTATGCGAGCAGGTTAATGTAAAATATCAGTCGGGCGTTATTTTTGCAAACGTAAATAACGCTCAAATTGAGATAAATAAAAAATATGTTATCATTAACAAAAAATCTTTGCTATCAAAGAAAAACAAAATATATTTATGATAACAATGATGATACAATTATCAGCATAAGGAAGTGATGTTTTGCCTAAAATTAATGAAAGTGAACTTAAAAAGGAAATTAAATCAGGCGATTTAAAAAACGCTTATCTTCTTTACGGCGAGGAAAGTTATTTAAAGGAATATTATGCAAGTGAACTTAAAAACAAAATAGTTGATAAAACTTTTGAAGCATTTAATTTCCATTATTTTGACGGCAAGGATACCGAACTTGACGATATATTAAAGGATGCTCAAATGCTTCCTATGATGAGTGAATATAATTTTGTAATGGTTAAGGATTATCCTATTGAAAAATCGGCGAATGATATTAAACTTCTTGAAGAATATTTAAAAGACGCTCCCGATACTACCGTTTTTGTGTTTTGGTTTGATGCAATAGAGCCGGACGTTAAAAGCGCTAAATTTAAAAAAGTTATTAAAGCATTCGAAAAGGCAGGCGACTGTGTTGAACTTCAAAAAAGGAGTGAAAACGATGTTGCCAAACTTCTTGTAAGCGGTGCGAAAAAACGAGGCGCTGTTTTGTCAAACGATACGGCAAAATATCTTATATCTATTTCAGGCAATGATATGAAAATTCTGCTCAACGAGCTTGATAAACTTTCTTATTACGCCAAGGGTGGGGAAATAACAAAGGAAATTATTGACAATATGGCAACAAAATGCCTGCAAGCCCGTATTTACGATTTGTCAAAGTATGTTGTTGCAGGAAAGTCGGGCATGGCTTACGATGTTTTAAATGTTCTTTTTGAAATGAAGGAGGAGCCTATAATCATTCTTTCTGCAATTAGCGGTGTCTATGTTGATATGTATAGAGTGAAGTGCGCAAAAAGTGCAGGATTCGGATTTGACGATGTTGCCAAATACTATAATTACAGAGGCAGGGAATTTGCACTGAGAAACGCTACACGTGACTGCGCCAATCTTTCACTTGAGCAACTTCGCACATCTCTTGACGAAATTTCTAAAACAGACGTGAAATTGAAAAGCACGGCGGTTGATAAAAAACTACTTTTAGAGGAACTTATAATCAAGCTTATTCTGACTGCAAGGGGAGTTAAGTATGCTTAAGGTTAAAGAGGCCGTTATTGTTGAGGGAAAATATGATAAAATCAAGCTTTCAAATTTGCTTGATGCCCTGATTATCGAAACGAACGGCTTTTCGGTTTATAAAGATAAGAAGAAGCTTGCATTTATTAAAAAGCTTGCAAACGAGCGTGGTTTAATTGTTATTACCGATTCCGACCACAGCGGATTTCAAATAAGAAATTATCTTTCTTCCGTTATCCCTAAAGATAAAATTAAACATATATATATTCCGGATATATACGGCAAGGAAAAACGCAAAAAAAGAAACCGTCTAAGGAGGGCAAAATAGGTGTAGAGGGGATTAACGATGACATTCTTCTCAAACTTTTTAAAAAGGCAAATATCAGCTCTCAGCCGATTGTGATTAATAACCCCTTAACAAGTGTTGATATGTTTACTCTTGAACTCAGCGGCACGCCTAATGCTAAACAAAATAAAAAGAAACTCCTCAAATCTCTTGATTTACCGGAGTTTCTCTCTACTTCTTCTTTAATTTCATATATTAATTCTTCAATGACTAAAGATGAATTTTATAAATATTGTGATAATCTTTTTACTAATCTTTAATTATTAGTTTGCTCCTCTGCTCTGTACCGCAGGGCAGGGGATTTTTATATCCTAAATTATATAAGTCCGTGCATCTGCATTCAAGTTCAAAAAGCTTTTTGCCGTTATTGTCAAGCCTTTGAATATCGCTGTATTTGCTTATAATCGGCAATTTTGCGTTTTTCTTTAAAATCGGTAATAATTCCTTACCTTTTGAATTAAAGCCTAAAATGCGAATGTATGGCACGTCAAAGGAATACTCTTTTGTTATTCCTAAATATGCTTTTAAAATGATACGCCTGATTCGTGAAAGGGTGTATCTTTTTGTTTTTATAAGCTTGTATATGTCTTCAACACTTGCGCTTTGCCTTACTGCGTTATAAATCCTGTTTTCAAGCCCCTCGTTTACGTCCTCAATTTGAGCAAAATCTTCACTACTCATTGCCCTAAGCCTTGCCAAAATTGCTTTTTCGCAGTTTTTTATTGTGCATATTTCGCCTTGATTAAGCTTTTTTCTTATTGCCGAGGCACTGTATAATTCGTCGTTTGTATCGTGCCCTTTGCCAATGCGTCGAACGGCTTTTGCAGGCAGAGAAGTATGCCTTAAATATTCAATTGCTAAAATGTTATTAGGTGTGTCAAGCAAGTCATCGTCGATAACATTTTTTCTTGCAACAGGGTACGACACCCCCTTTTTCATTTCAGCCTTTATAAGTTCGTGACTTTCGTCAATCTTATTAGCTATTTCTTTTAATTTATTTATATCATCACATTCCGTACCGAATGCAATTTCGTCAACTATCCCTGTCTTTTCAAGCAATGTAACTCCTGCATTTGCAAATCCTTCGGCAGACATCAGGGAATATACGCAGGGAAGTTCAATTACAATATCTGCCCATTTTCAAGAGCCTTGTCGCATCTTTTAAACTTATCATAAATCGCAAATTCACCCCTTTGAACAAAATTTCCGCTCATAACACAAATGACAGCACCGTCACTTTTAATGCTGTCAATAAGATATTTGTGCCCCAAATGAAAGGGATTAAATTCGCAAATTATGCCTGTATTCATAAAATTTCACCAAATTATTAAAAAATAATTATTTTGTCCTTGACAATAATATATAATCTATATTATTATAATACTAAATTATTATTATAAATTCAATATGTGGAGGCAATATTTTGAAAATTCTTGTTATTAACTGCGGCAGCTCCTCACTTAAATATCAGCTTCTTGATATGAAAGATGAGTCTGTTCTTTGTAAAGGTTCAATTGAGAGAATAGGTCTTAAAATCAATGGCGGAGAGGAAAATGTTATCGTTAAAGTCGGCGATGATAAGTTCACTTATGATAAAGAACTTAAAGACCATGTAGCTGCGTTTAATGAGGTTAAGTATATTCTTTCAGAGGGTGAACATAAGGTTATTGATTCATTTGATGAAATCGACGCTATAGGTCACAGAATAGTACAGGGCGGCGATAGATATACTAAGAGTGTTCTCGTTACAGAAAAGGTTGTTAAGGATGTTGAAGAACTTGCTCCTCTTGCTCCTCTTCACAATCCGGCTCATCTTATGGGATACAGGGCTTGCCTTGAAGTTGTAGGTCCTGATGTTCCTCAGGTATTTGTTTTTGATACATCGTTCCACAGCACTATGCCTCCAAAGGCATATATGTATGCTGTTCCTTACGAATATTATGAAAAATATGCTGTTCGCCGCTACGGTTTCCACGGCACGTCTCATAAGTTCGTTTCTCACAGAGTAGCTGAAAAGATGGGCAAAAATATTAAGGACCTTAAGATTATTACATGTCACCTTGGCAATGGCTCCTCTGTTGCTGCTGTTGACCACGGTAAGGTTGTTGATACATCAATGGGATTTACTCCTCTTGACGGATTTATGATGGGCACACGTTCGGCGGAGTTGACCCGTCTGTTGTTACCTTCATCATGAAAAAGCTTAACCTTACACCTGATGAAATGGATAACATTCTTAATAAGCAGTCCGGTGTAAATGCTATTTCAGGTGTTTCATCTGATGACAGAGATATTTGTGCAGCTCAGAATGCAGGCAACGAAAGGGCTATTCTTGCTCATGAAATGCAAGCTTATGAAATTGCTAAATATATCGGTTCTTATATTGCAGCATGAACGGTGTTGATGCTATTGTATTTACCGGCGGTATCGGCGAAAACGGCTTTTGGCTTCGTTCAAAGATTTGTTCATACTTCGGTTATATGGGCGTACATATTAATGAAGCTCTCAACCAAGCAACAGTTAAGGGTGCTGAGGCTGAACTTACAGAACCTGACGATAAAGTAAGAGTATTTATTCTTGCTACGGACGAAGAACTTACAATCGCCCGTGATACTCAGGAAATTGTTAAAAATCTTAAATAATTAAGTAAATTATATATTGATATAAAATAAAAAAGGAGGAAATGAAATGCCTGAAATTAAGTATGAAATCACTGAGCATCTCGGTGTTATTTCAGAAACAGCACGTGGTTGGACAAGAGAAGTTAATATGATTTCTTGGAACGGACGTGAGCCTAAGATTGATGTTCGTGATTGGTCACCTGACCATTCAAAAATGAGCAAGGGTCTTACTTTCACTGTTGATGAAATTAAAGAGCTTACAAAGCTCGTTGAAAATCTCTAAGATTAAATATTTAGGGCAACAAGAAAGTTTGTTGCCCTTGAAATTTTGTTAAGAGAGTTTTGTTTTTTGTGTAATTAACAGATTTATTTATTAAATTTGATATGATAGATATATTAAAATTGAGGTAATTATAATTATGGAATGGACTTCATTAAACGATTTGAGAGAAAAATATCTCTCATTTTTTGAAAGCAAGGGTCATTTAAGGCTTCCAAGCTTCTCACTTATTCCGAATAATGATAACAGCTTGCTTCTTATCAATTCGGGTATGGCGCCTATGAAAAAGTATTTTACAGGTGAAATTACACCTCCTCGAAATCGTGTTACAACCTGCCAAAAATGTATTCGTACTCCCGATATTGAAGAGGTTGGTAAGACTGATCGTCACGGAACATTTTTTGAAATGCTCGGTAATTTCTCTTTCGGTGACTATTTTAAAAAGGAAGCTACTGCATGGGCTTGGGAATTTTGTACAAAGGTTCTTGAAATGCCTGTTGACAAGCTTTATGTAACCATTTACGAAAATGATGATGAGGCTTTCGATATTTGGACTAAGCAAAACGGTGTTGATGCGTCGCATATTGTCCGTTTAGGCAAGGCTGACAACTTTTGGGAGCACGGCTCAGGTCCTTGCGGTCCTTGCTCGGAAATTTATTTTGACCGTGGCGAAAAGTACGGCTGCGGTTCTCCCGATTGCGGACCGGGCTGTGAATGTGACAGATATGTTGAATTTTGGAACAACGTATTCAGTCAGTTTAACAATGACGGTAATGGAAATTATACAGAACTTGTTCAAAAAAATATTGATACAGGTATGGGTCTTGAAAGACTTGCTTGCATTATGCAGGGTGTAGATAATATTTTTGAGGTTGATACAGTTCAAAATATTATGAAAAAAATCAGCGAAATATCAGGCGCTAAGTATCATGAAGATGCTAAAAAAGACGTTTCGCTTCGTATTATTACAGACCACGTTCGTTCTGCAACGTTTATGATTGGTGACGGTGTTATCCCGTCAAATAACGGCAGAGGTTATGTTCTTCGCCGCCTTATCAGACGTGCTTGCCGTCACGGCAGACTTTTAGGTGTAAATGAGCCTTTTCTTTATAAGGTATGCGACACCGTTATTAATGAAAACCACGTAGCTTACCCTGAGCTTGCTGATAAAGCAGAACTTATTACCAAGGTTATCCGTGCCGAGGAAGATTCATTTGGTAAAACTATTGATGCAGGTCTTGCTATGCTTGATGAATATATTAATAAGCTTGATGGCAATGTATTCTCAGGTGAGGACGCATTTAAACTTAACGATACTTACGGTTTCCCTCTTGATTTAACTAAGGATATTCTTGAAGAAAAGGGCATTACTGTTGATGAGGACAAGTTTAATGCACTTCTTGCCGCTCAAAAGGCAACTGCACGTGCCGCTCGTAAAGATGCAGGCGCAGACGCTTGGAAGGGTAATTCGGTTAAAATTGATGCCGATAAGACTGAATTTGTCGGATATACCGATTTTGATTGCGATGCTAAGATTTTAGCTATTGTTAATGCCGACGGCGACCTTGTTGATATGCTCGGCGCAGGCGAAAGCGGTACTGTTGTGCTTGATAAAACTCCTTTCTATGCTCAATCGGGCGGTCAGGTTGGCGACAGCGGTGTTATCAAAAACGGTGAGGACAATGCATTTATCGTTGCCGATACTGCAAAGAATGCTGATAGTGTTTATCTTCATAAGGGTGAGGTTTCACGAGGAATTATCAGCGTTGGCGACAGCGTATTTGCAAGTATTAACGCTGCAAGAAGAAAGTCAATTATGCGCAATCATACTGCTGCTCATCTTCTTCAGGCTGCGCTTCGTCAGGTTCTCGGTACTCATGTTGAACAGGCAGGCCAGCTTGTTAATGAAACCGAGGTTAGATTTGACTTTACTCATTTCAATCCTATGACAACGCAGGAAATTGCCAAAGTCGAAATGCTTGTTAATAAATTTATCCTTTCCGCTTCAAGTGTTACCATGCAGGAAATGCCTATTGAAGAAGCTAAGAAAATGGGCGCTATGATGCTCTTTGGTGAAAAATACGGCGATATTGTAAGAGTTGTTAAAGCCGGCGATTTTTCAACAGAATTTTGCGGCGGTACTCACGTTGCAAACAGCGGTGAAATCGGTTTGTTCAAAATCGTGTCAGAGGCTTCGGTTGCCGCAGGTGTAAGAAGAATTACAGCTTATACCGGACTTGCCTCTCTTGCTTATCTCAACCTTAACGAAATGGCTGTTAAAACAGTTGCTTCTATCCTTAAAACAAGTGAAAATGAGGTTGCGGAGAGAACACAGGCAGTTATAAGCGATAATAAAGAAATGGAAAAAGAAATTCAGGCTCTTAATGCTGAGATAACCAAGCTCAAGAGTGCCGATATGTTCTCAAAGCCTACCCTCGTTGACGGACTTGAACTTTACATTGCAAAAATAGAAGGTACAACTCCTGACGCTCTTCGTTCAATGGGAGATGATTTGAAGAATAAAGGAGATAACGTTGTTGCTCTTATCGCAGGTGTAAACGGCGATAAGGCTAACCTTGTTGCTGTTTGCGGAAAGAATGCTATTGCAAAGGGCGTTAAGGCAGGCGACCTTGTTCGTGAAATTGCTAAGCTTGCAGGCGGTGGCGGCGGCGGTCGTCCGGATTCTGCTATGGCAGGCGCTAAGGATATATCAAAACTTGATGACGCTTTAGCCGCTGTTGAGCAAACAGTTAAATCATTAATTAAATAAGAGGGTGTAATTATGTGTTTGTTTTGTGAAATAATTGACGGCAAAATTCCTTCAACAAAGGTGTATGAGGACGATATGATTCTTGCATTCAAAGATATTAATCCTGTTGCTCCTGTTCATATCGTAATTGTTCCTAAGGTTCATATTGATTGTGCAAACGGTGTTAATGAGGAAAATAGCAAATATGTTGCTCATATTTTTGAAAAAATACCTGAAATCGCAAAAAGCCAAGGAATTGACTCTTATAGAATTATCAACAATTGCGGTGAAGATGCAGGTCAAAGCGTTATGCATCTCCACTTCCACCTTATAGGCGGTATTAAGTTAGGAGAAAAAATTATATGAGCGAACAGTATTACACATTAAAAATAGCAGGTCTTGAAAGGCAGTTAAAGCGCTTTCCGGTTTCCGATACACTTGATATTGCCGCATTTATTCTTTTCGGTGATGTTGAACTTACAGAGGCTTGTGCTAAGGAACTTTTAAAAAAAGCCCCTGAGTTTGACTATATCGTTACTCCAGAAGCTAAGTCGATTCCGTTGGCTTATGAAATGAGCAGGCTTTCGGGTAAAAAGTACATAGTAGCAAGAAAAGGCGTTAAGGTTTATATGGATAATCCTATTGAGTATAAGGAAACGAGTATTACTACCCAAAAGGAACAGTCGCTTTTTCTTGGCCACGAGGACGGCGATTTGCTTACCGGCAAAAAAGTGCTTATTGTTGATGATGTTATTTCAACAGGAGAGAGTCTTAAGGCTGTTCAGGGCCTTGTAAAAGCTTTTAAAGGCAATATTGTGGCATCATGTGCGCCTCTTGCCGAAGGCGATGCAGCTGATAGAGATGATATTGTATTTCTTGAAAGACTGCCGCTTTTCTTTAAATAATTTGCATTAATTTAATTCTTTTTTTATATAATAAGTAAAGGTGATATTTATGCTTAATGATGAGAAAAAAGTTGTAATTGTTGGTGTAGGAATGGTTGGTATGAGCTTCGCTTATGCTCTTTTAAACCAAAATATATGTGATGAACTTGTTCTTATTGATATTAATAAGGTAAGAGCAAAGGGTGAGGCGGCTGACCTTTCACACGGTCTTCCTTTTGCGCCAAGCAGTATGTCCATTTATGCAGGTGACTACAGTGATTGTTCAAATGCCGATTTAGTTGTTATTTGTGCAGGAGCTCCTCAGCTTGAGGGTGAGTCGAGGCGTGATCTTTTAAAGAAAAATTATAACGTATTTAAATCTATTGTTAATCCTATTATTGCAAGCGGATTTAACGGTGTATTTCTTGTGGCAAGCAATCCGGTTGACGTTATGACTCAAATTGTTTATGAACTTTCTGGTTTTCCTGCCAATCGTGTTCTCGGTTCAGGTACACGCTTGACTCGGCACGCTTGCGCCATATGATGAGCGATTATTTTAAAATTAACCCTCGCAACGTTCATGCTTATGTTATCGGTGAGCATGGTGACAGCGAATTTGTACCTTGGAGCAATGCTTCAATTTCAGTTATTCCGCTAAATGAGTTTGGCAAAAACAGACCTACTCTTATGGAGGATATGCAGAAAATTGCTGTTGACGTTAAGGAGTCCGCTTATGAGATAATTAAGGCTAAAAAGGCAACCTATTACGGTATCGGTATGGTGCTTGCAAGGCTTACACGTGCAATTCTTTTTGATGAAAATTCAATTTTTACCGTTTCGACTTATCTTAAGGGTGAATACGGAGAAAAGGGAATTTATATTGGTGTTCCGTCTGTTGTAAACAGAAATGGTATTCGTGAAATTCTTGAGATTGAGTTAAATGAAGAGGAACAGAAAAAGTTTAATGAATCAGCTAAGATTATTCATGAAATGGTTGATGAAATCGAATTGTAATTTGGAGAAAACTTATGAGTGAAGAAACAGTAGTAGCTGAAAATAAATCAAGCAAAAAGCCATCGAAAAATAAAAGACCGAAAAGTAAGCTTCAGGAAACAATTGAATTTTGTATACCTATAATTATTGCTGTTGCGCTGGCTTTTATTTTACGTACTTTTGTTTTTGCTAATGCCGTTGTACCTACAGGTTCAATGCTTAACACTATTCAGGAGGGCGACAGAATTATTGCAAGCCGTATGGCTTATAATAATAACGACCCTGAAAGATATGATATAATTTTGTTTAAGTATCCTGATAATGAGGAACAGATTTATGTTAAGCGTATTATCGGATTGCCGGGCGAAACCGTTCAAATTGTAAACGGTGTTGTTTATGTTACAAAGACCGACGGCAAAACAATACAGCTTGATGACAGTTTTGTAACGGCATGCGAACCTTACGGTGATTTCGGTCCTTACGCTGTGCCGCCGGACAGCTATTTTATGCTTGGCGACAACAGGAATGACAGTAAGGATTCAAGATTTTGGACGAATACTTATGTTAAACGTGATAAAATTATCGGCAAGGTGAAGTTCAGATATTATCCCTCAATAGGAAAAATTCAGTAATTTAAAATTTATAAAAAAATTACTGCTCTTGTTAGTTTTCAAGAGCAGTTATTTTTTATTGATTATTTTCAAGTACATAAGTACCGCTTGCCATTACAGCAATGGCAAAATCGCCGAATTTAAAATAGCTTTTTATTGAATCAGTAAAGTTGAGATAATCCGATACCGTATAATTGTTTGAGTCAATACGTCTTACTTTATTGTTATCACAGCAAACAAATATGTCATTTTCATCAAGACTTACGTGGGTCGGATTAAGAAATGTATCTGTTTCTTTGCCGCCGATTCTTAAATCAACGCCCATATTTTGACTTGAATATCTTATAACACAATTTTCATTAGGACAAACACTCCAAAAATATTTTCCTTCAAGTGCAATATTTTTTACAGGCTCGTCATGATATTCAAAAGCACCGTTCCATTCAAGCTCACCCTCACGGTCAAATATTCCTGCCTCTCCGTTGGGAAATATCGCAAGTACACGTCTGTCATAAAGAACAGCTGCGTCGCATTGAACAAAATTTGGCATTATTTGACTTATTCTGTTAAAGTTAGAACCAAATTTTTTTAGCAAATAAGCATTTTTTGTAAGCACATCTATGCTTTTTGTTTTGAAATTGATAACAGAATACTGAACCTTATATTGCGTGCCGTTTGGAAGCGGCAATTTCTCAACAATAATTACGGATTCGTCATTGTATTTAATAACATCGACAATTTCTTTCGTTGTAATTAATTGCAATATTATTCCTCCGATTTGTTAAGGGATGTATTAGTAAGATAACCGAGAGTAAGAAGGCTGTCTCTAAGATGGACATTTTCAACAATTACACCCGGATGAGCCATAGCAATATCATAATTGCTGAAATTTAAAAAGCTTTTAATACCGACCTTAACAAGTAAATCCGTAAGTTCCTCCATATCTGTTGAAGGAATACAGGTTACAGCGCAGGTAGGGGAGTTGTCAATACAAAAGTTTTCAAGATAATTAACGTTTCTGACCGGAATACCTTTAATCATATTTCCGCAAATAGCCTCATTCTTATCAAAAATTCCGATAAGCTTAAAGCCGCTGTTTTTTGAAAACATTTTGTTTGTAATAGCCTTACCCAAATTACCTGCACCGATAAGTATTGTTTTGATTTCCTTATCAACGCAAAGTATTTCGCCGATTTTAGCGTGAAGTTCAGGCACATTATAACCGTATCCCTGTTGACCGAAGCCACCAAAGCAGTTAAAATCATGTCTTATTTGCGAAGCGGTAAGCCCCATTCTTGCTGCAAGTTCTTTTGACTGATGCGCACTATTCCGTTGTCCTTGAGAGATTGCAAAAATCTGTAATATCTCGGCAATCTCTTAATAACGGATATAGATATATCATCTTTATTTTGCATAATATTCCTCTCCTGAATTTCTGTAATAAAGATTATTATTTAGTCATTTGAGTTATTGTTTCCATTACATAGTCGCCGAATTCACTGCAAGTGCAACCGTCAGCTCTGCCGGTAATTACAAGCTTTTTCTCTTCAAGCATACATTTGTCAAGTGCAGCTTCAAGAGCATTTGCCTGCTTTTGGAAACCGATGTGAGAAAGCAACATTACAGATGCTCTGAGCATTGAACATGGGTCAGCATATTGACCTCTGCCTTCCTTAATCATACGTGGTGCTGAGCCGTGAACAGCTTCAAACATTGCATATTTTTTACCGATGTTGGCGGAACCTGCAGTACCTACGCCGCCCTGAAATTCAGCAGCCTCATCTGTGATGATATCGCCGTAAAGGTTAGGAAGAACGAATACCTTGAAATCCTTTCTTCTTGCAGGGTCAATTAGTTTTGCGGTAGTAATATCAATATACCAGTCATCAGTTACAATGTCAGGATATTCTTCACCGATTTTTTGGGCAGTTTTGAGGAACTTGCGTCCGTTGTTTTAATAATGTTAGCCTTTGTAATGATAGAAACCTTGCCCTTGTTATTCTTCTTTGCATATTCATAAGCAAGGCGAGCGATTCTTTCGCATCCTTCTTGCGTTGCAACTGTAAAGTCAACTGCAAGGTCGTCAGTAATGTTCAAGCCATAAGAGCCGATTGCATAGCCGCCCTCGGTATTTTCTCTGAAGAAAGTCCAGTCAATGCCTTGTTCAGGAACTTTAACAGGGCGCATATTTGCAAAAAGGTCAAGTTCTTTTCTCATAGCAACGTTAGCTGATTCAACGTTTGGCCATGGGTCACCGGCTCTCGGAGTAGTTGTAGGGCCTTTAAGAATAACGTGGCACTTTTTAAGCTCAGCAAGCACATCATCAGGAATAGCTTTGTTGCATGCCGCACGGTTTTCGATAGTTAAACCGTCAATTTCCTTAAATTGAACCTTGCCGCTTGCGACCTCATCTTTAAGAAGAAATGCAAGAACTCTCTCGCTTTCTTTTGTGATGATAGGCCGATACCGTCACCGCCGCAAATACCGATTACGATTGTATCAAGTGCATCATAGTCAGTAAAATCTTTATCCTCTTTGATTTTTTTTGCTCTTGCAAGTTGAGATTCCATAAGTGAACGAAACTTTTCAACTGCTTCGTCAATGATTTTAGCATCGTCTGCCATAGTTGTATCCTCCGATAATTTGATTATTTATTCATTTCTCTTGTGTAGTCGAGAAGTCCGCCGCAAACAAGCATTGCTCTCTGTCTTGCAGAAAGGTGAGAAGAATTAAGCTGATATTCCTCGCCCTTAGTAAGATTCTTAAGAACAACAGGCTTATTGTTTTCAATTGCGTCTTTAATGTTTGGAAGTGAAAGCTCGTCCATTTGGTCAATCTTATCATAATCCTCTTCATTTGCAAATGTGAACGGTAAAATACCTGCGTTTACAAGGTTTGCAACGTGAATTCTTGCGAATGATTTAGTAATAACTGCCTTAACTCCAAGGTAAAGCGGAACGAGCGCCGCATGCTCTCTTGATGAGCCTTGACCGTAGTTTGCACCTCCGACAATAAAGCCTTTGCCTTCTGCCTTAATTCTTTCAGGGAATGTTTCGTCACATACGGCAAAGCAATACTGTGAAAGGTGAGGAATGTTTGAACGGTAAGGAAGAATCTTAGCGCCTGCAGGCATAATGTGGTCTGTTGTGATATTGTCGCCGACTTTAAGAACTGCTTTTGCCGTGATATCCTCAGGAAGCTTTTCTGTCTTTGGGAAAGGCTTGATGTTAGGACCTCTGAGAACTTCTACCTTATCTGCATCCTCAGGTGAAGCAGGAGCTTCAATCATATTGTCATTAACAATAAAGTGCTCAGGCATAGAAATTTTAGGAGCGTCGCCAAGGTCTCTCGGTCTGTAAGATATCCGGTAAGTGCAGATGCCGCAGCAACTTCAGGAGATACAAGATAAATTTGACCGTCCTTTGTTCCCGAACGTCCTTCAAAATTTCTGTTAAATGTACGAAGTGAAACGCCGCCTGAATTTGGTGACTGACCCATACCGATGCAAGGGCCGCAGCTGATTCGAGTATTCTTGCACCTGCGCTAATCATATCTGAAAGTGCACCGTTTAATGCAAGCATATTGAGTACTTGCTTTGAGCCGGGTGCAATGCAAAGCGAAACTGACGGTGCAATAGTCTTGCCTTTGAGAATTGATGCAACTTTCATCATATCAACAAATGATGAGTTTGTGCAAGAGCCGATAGCAACCTGGTCAACTTTAATTTTGCCGATTTCGTCTGTTGTTTTAACGTTATCCGGCATGTGCGGGCAAGCAGCCATAGGAGTAAGCGAGCAAAGGTCAATATCAATTACTTCGTCATACTCTGCATCCTCGTCAGGAAGGATTTCAGTCCAATCATTTTCACGTCCCTGCGCTTTGAGGAAAGCAAGGGTAATTTCGTCAGATGGGAAGATAGAAGTTGTAGCGCCAAGTTCTGCACCCATATTTGTTATGGTTGCTCTCTCAGGAACAGAAAGTGTTTTAACACCCTCTCCGCCGTATTCAATAATCTTGCCTACGCCACCTTTAACGCTCATAATTCTAAGAACTTCAAGGATAACATCTTTAGCAGAAACCCATGGCTTAAGATAGCCAGTAAGATTAATTCTTGTCATCTTAGGCATAGGAATATAGTATGTACCGCCGCCCATAGCAACAGCAACATCAAGTCCTCCGGCACCCATAGCAAGCATACCGATACCGCCGCCCGTAGGTGTATGGCTGTCAGAGCCGATAAGGGTTTTGCCCGGAATGCCGAATCTTTCAAGGTGAACCTGGTGGCAAATGCCGTTGCCAGGTCTGCTGAAATAAATACCGTGTTTCTTTGTTACTGATTGAATGTAACGGTGATCGTCGGCATTTTCAAAACCGGTCTGTAATGTGTTGTGGTCAATGTATGCAACAGATTTTTCTGTCTTTACTCTGTCAACGCCCATAGCCTCAAATTCGAGGTATGCCATTGTGCCTGTTGCGTCCTGAGTTAAGGTTTGGTCAATTCTTAAACCGATTTCGGTGCCGACCTTCATCTCACCCTCAACAAGGTGAGCCTTAATAAGCTTTTGAGCAATAGTAAGTCCCATTGTTAAAAAGTCCTCCTACTTGTTAATAAAATTATCAAATGATATTTTATTACAAATGTTTCACGTTGTCAATTACAAATCAGTAAAAATCTTTTAAATAATATATTAATTAATATAAATAAAGATTTAATATTGAAAATTTTACTCTTTTGTGATAAAATATCCTATTATGTTGGAGTATTTCGGGCAAAATACATTTGAGGTGTTGATTTTGCTTGATAATATACAAATAAAAAACAAAAACGAACAAGATGATAATAACGATAACAACGATAACAACGATAACAACGAAGATGTTTCGGCAGAGGAGTCGGTTACGCAGGCTGATGATTTTGAAACGGGTTCTATTACCGTTTCTAAAGACGGTCATTTTATTCACTGCTTAACAATCATCGGTCAAATAGAAGGCCATTATATTTTGCCGAGCCAAAACAAAACCACAAAGTATGAGCACGTTATTCCGCAGCTTGTTGCAATTGAAGAAAGCAAAGAAATAGAGGGATTGCTGATTATATTAAATACAGTCGGCGGTGACGTTGAGGCAGGGCTTGCAATAGCTGAACTGTTGTCTACCATGAAAACTCCTACTGCTTCTTTAGTTCTCGGCGGCGGTCATTCTATCGGTGTTCCGCTTGCTGTCAGCTGTAAAAAGAGTTTTATTGTTCCGAGTGCTACAATGACTGTTCATCCTGTCAGAATGAACGGGCTTGTTCTTGGCGTTCCTCAAACTCTTTCTTATTTTGAAAAAATGCAGGACAGAATAGTTAATTTTGTGGTTAACAACTCTTCTATTGATAAAAAGAGTTTTAAGGCACTTATGATGAAAACAGGCGAGCTTGTTATGGACGTAGGCACGGTGCTTGACGGTGAGGACGCAGTTAACTGCGGTCTGATTGACGAACTCGGCGGTCTTAGCGATGCTCTTGATTTTTTAGATAAAATGATTGAGGAGAGATAATATGCTTTGGAGTATTATTAATGAAGCTGATATTTTCTACTCTTCAAAATCAATATGTCAAAACAATACTGTCAGGTCAAGCAACCCTTACAGTTATATACGCACCGGTTATCATTTGGATAACGCATATTTATTCGGAGGTATAGATGATGTGGATTTTAACAGCAATATTTCAGGCGATAGGACAGGCATTCACTTGGGTGTTCCCCGTGTCTGAAAGCGGACATTCTGTAATTTTTCATAATTTTTCAGGCAGATTTACAAACGCTTGCTCGCAGTTGACAGGCGTTATACATATAGGAATTGCAATCGGCTTATTTATTGCGTTTTATAAATTATTTATAAGCCTTTTCAAAAATTTTTTCTCAACTTGGAACGATATTTTTCATAAAAGACTCGATTTAAAAAACATTCCTCCTCAAAGGGAATTTATGTTTATGACGATTCTTTCGTTTGTATTCTTTATCGTTTATGCAATTCCCGCAGGTAAATACGGTAATGTGTATATGCTTTTTAACAGAACATCGCATAATAAGACTATATTGGGCGAAGGAGTTTGCATTGCTCTTTTAGGTGTTCTTCTTATTGTAACTAATTCTCTTATCAATCAAACAGAAACAAACTTCCAAATTGGGCAAATGCGGTAATTTTAGGTTTAATCGGATTTCTTGCATTGCCGACGGGCGGTTGCTCCTTTATGGGTGCAATTTTCGCTTTTATGATTTTGCTTGGTATGAGCCAAAAATATGCGATTAGATATGCCGTTACAATGTCTGTTCCTACTCTTATTGTAATGGGCATAATTGAACTTTGTGTGGCTGTTACAAAAATTAATATTTTTTCGGCGATAATCGGGCTTGTTATCTCGATTATAGCTTCGTTTTTTGCAATTAAGCTGTTTATATTTGTACTGAAAAAACGTGCGTTGAATTATATTGCATATTATGATATTTCAATCGGTGTAATCAGTGCAATTATCGGAACTTTTCAACTTGTTATAAAATAATAAGAGGTAAATATGGCAACAAAAAAGACTAATAAAAAAACAAAACAGAATACATCTAAAAAACATCATCTAATAGGCAAAAAAATGTCGACAGGGCTGACGCAATACGAGTAACTGAAATTGCAACAGTTGCCGTTTCGGTTATACTTTTCTGCCTTGCCATTGTTTCAGGCAACGGTGTGTGGAATGTGCTGCATAATGTATATGTCGGCATATTCGGTATGTTTGCCGCTATTGTTTTGCCGCTTTTGACCATTGTTGTTACAGTTATATTTTCGGCTAAGGGTGACGACGCTTACGGTTACACGGCTAAGATAGTAGAAGCGTTTGTAATGGTTTTCATTCTCGCAACATTTATTCATGTTGTTAAAAATTCAACAGGCGATGTATTTAAGGAAACTATAATTAACAGTTATAAATCAGCAAGCTTTGAATTTAACGGTGGTTTCATCGGTGCAGTGTTAGGCTGGCTTTTGCTCACTCTCGGTAAAGCACCGGCTGTTATTATAAGCGTTGTGCTTTTTATTGTTGATTTGCTTCTTATGACAGGTCTTACTATATTTCAATTTGTTGCAGGTGCGGCTAAGCCTGCAAAAGTTACATACGAAAAGGTTGCTCCGGCTATTGAAGAACGAATTGAACGCAGAAGAATGAATAAAGAAAATATTGATGTTCCGCTTGATACTCAGCCGCCTGAGGAAGAAGATAAAAAGCCTAAATCAAGAAAAAAGAAGGCTGCCTCTTCCGACGAGGAAATGACTAAGGTACCTAAGGAAATAATTGACGAAATAAACCGTGAAAATTCCAATATTGAAATGCTGAAAAATGCTACTGGTAGGAAAGAGGAAAAGAAGCCTAAGAGTATTGATGAAATAGTTAAGGATGCTTCAGAGGATAAACCTAATGAGAAAAAAGCAGATAAAAGTAAAGACTTTACCGTTTCCAAAGAAGCAATGGAATCAGGCATAAACGATTATAAACTTCCGTCTGTAGAACTTCTCAGCTTGCCTAATAAAAAATCAACTGCAGATATCAGCGGCGAACTTAAGGAAAACGCTCAAAGGCTTATTGAAACGCTTCGCTCATTTAATGTTAATGCAACTATTACCGATATATCACGAGGCCCTACGGTTACAAGATATGAGCTTAAGCCTGCGGCAGGTGTGCGTATTTCTAAAATTACAAATCTTGCTGATGATATAGCACTTAATCTTGCGGCTACTCATGTTCGAATTGAAGCACCTATTCCGGGCAAAGCCGCAGTAGGTATTGAAGTTCCCAATACTGTTAAAAATACAGTTTCTATGCGTGAACTTATAGACACACCTGAGTTTTATGAGCAACGTTCACTTCTTTCTGCCGGTATCGGTAAGGATATTGCGGGTAATTGTGTTTATTGTGATATTGCAAAAATGCCGCACCTTCTTGTTGCAGGTACAACAGGTTCCGGTAAATCCGTTTGTATGAACTCAATTATTACGTCTATTCTTTACAGAGCTAAACCTGACGAGGTTAAATTCTTAATGATTGACCTAAGCAGGTTGAATTTTCAAAATATGCAAATATTCCGCATCTTCTTGTTCCTGTTGTGACTGACCCACGCAAAGCGGCAGGTGCTCTCGGTTGGGCTGTAAGTGAAATGCTTCAGCGTTATCAAAAGCTTTCGCAGGTTGGCGTTCGTGACATTGAGGGATACAATAAATATGTTCAAAAGCATGAAGATATGGAGTCTATGCCTAAAATCTGCATCTTTATAGATGAATTTGCGGATTTGATGATGGCGGCTCCAAAAGAGGTTGAAGATTCTGTTTGCCGTCTTGCGCAAATGGCACGTGCTGTCGGTATGCATCTTGTTATTGCAACTCAAAGGCCGTCTGTTGACGTTATTACAGGTCTTATTAAAGCTAATATTTCATCAAGAATTGCACTTACCGTTTCATCCCAAATTGATTCTCGTACTATTCTTGATGCCGCAGGTGCCGAAAAGCTTCTCGGCCACGGTGATATGCTTTATAATCCTATCGGTGCTTCAAAACCGCTTCGTGTTCAAGGTTGTTTCATTTCAGATGAAGAAGTTGAAGCGCTTTGTGATTTCGTTAAAAATCAGGGTGAAAGTCAATATGATGAAGAAATCGCTAAGGAAATTGAAGCCAAGGCGGTTCAAGATAAGAAATCTTCTCCGTTTGAGGATGACGGCGATGCAGAGCAGCTTGATGTACTTTTTGACAAAGCTGTTGATATTGTACTTGAAACCGGGACTGCTTCCACTTCATTTTTACAACGTAAGCTTTCCGTAGGCTATGCACGTGGCGCTAAGATTATTGACCAGCTTGAGGAAAAGGGTATTATAGGTCCTGCTAACGGTTCAAAAGGCAGAGAAATACTTATCAATCGCCAGCAATGGCTAGAAATGCAGGCTTATTCGTCAAATAAAGTTCCTTTTACTTCAGAAAATACCGAGCAAATGTCATTTGATGAGAATGAGATTGAAGATGACGGTGTTGTGTCTGAAAATTATAACGATATTGATGAATAATTAGATATTGTACCTGAAATTTAATTTGTGCAATTGTATAATTTGATTGTTTAGAGGAAATATATGAATGATTTTCTACCTATAAATAAAAAAGAAATGCTTGAACGAGGTTGGCAAGATGTTGATTTTGTCTTTGTAACAGGCGACAGCTATGTTGACCACCCGTCGTTCGGCGTAGCTATACTTACAAGGCTTTTGGAAAAAGAGGGCTACAGAGTTGCGTTTTAAGTCAACCTAATTGGAAAAATGACGGCGATTTTACACAATTCGGTCGTCCTCGTTTAGCTTTTATGGTTACAAGCGGTAATATTGATTCAATGGTTGCTCACTATACTGCTGCCAAAAGGCTAAGACATGATGACGCTTATACTGCCGGAGGTATTGCAGGAAAAAGACCTGACAGGGCAGTTATTGTTTATTCAAATATTATTAAAAGGATATATCCTGATTGCCCTGTTGTTATTGGCGGCCTTGAAGCGTCACTTCGCCGATTTGCTCATTATGATTATTGGGATGACGGAATCAGACCGAGTATTCTTATTGATTCAAAAGCTGATTTGCTAACCTATGGTATGGGTGAAAAGCAAACTGTTCAAATAGCCAAAAGGCTTGACAGCGGTGAGGATATCTCAACTATGCACGATATTCTCGGAACCTGCTATACCTGCCCAACATATGAAACGCCGTATGACGGTGTTGAAGTTCCGAGCTTTGACAATGTATTAAACAGTAAAAAGGAATATGCAAAATCTTGCAGAATTGAGCAGGATGAGCAGGACCATATTCGTGGTAGACTTATTAAGCAAAAACACGGCAAAGTAATGGTTGTCCAAAATAAGCCTATGCCGCCGCTTAATCAAAATGAACTTGATAAAATTTATTCACTGCCGTATACAAGGGCATATCATCCGTCTTATGAAAAACTCGGAGGCGTGCCGGGCATTAAAGAGGTTGAGTTTTCAATTACTCACAATCGTGGCTGCTTTGGTGCTTGCAATTTCTGTTCAATTGCTTTTCATCAGGGAAGATATGTTACATCCCGTTCAAAGAAAAGCATTTTAGCAGAAGCTGAAAAGCTGACTCATATGCCAAATTTCAAAGGCTATATTCACGATATAGCGGTCCTACAGCCAATTTCAGGAAACCGTCTTGTACTTTTCAAGAAGAACACGGTCTTTGCAAGGGTAAAAAATGCCTTGCACCTAAGCCGTGCAGAAATTTAAGCGTTGACCATAGTGAGTATCTTGATATTCTTCGTCAGGTTCGTTCACTTCCTAAAGTTAAAAAGGTATTTATAAGAAGCGGTATAAGATATGATTATCTTCTTGAGGATAAGGACGATACATTTTTTAAGGAGCTTGTTGAGCATCATGTTTCCGGTCAGCTTAAAGTGGCGCCTGAACATTGTTCTGCCGCAGTTCTTGACAAAATGGGCAAGCCTCATATTGAGGCTTATATCAAATTTTCGCACAGATATTTTGAATACACAGGAGAGATTAATAAGGAGCAATATTTAGTACCTTATCTTATGTCGTCTCACCCCGGTTCTACTCTTGATGATGCGATTGAACTCGCTTTGTTTTTAAAGAAAAATCATATAAGACCCGAACAGGTACAGGATTTTTATCCGACTCCCGGCACTATCTCAACGTGTATGTTTTATACCGAGCTTGACCCTTATACTATGGAAAAGGTGTATGTAGCAAAAAGCGAGCATGATAAGGCGCTTCAAAGAGCACTTCTTCAATATTTTAATCCTAAAAATCAAAAGCTTGTTGAGGAAGCACTCAAGCGTGCAAAACGTTATGATTTAATCGGATATGACAGCAAGTGCCTTGTTAAACCTACACATTCTTCTAATCAATTTAATAAAAATAACAGATATCAAAATAAGAGTTCACATAAAAATAATTATTCAGGGAAAAACAGAGGTAAAAAAAGATGAGCGCTTCAAAAAGACAAGGCATAATCGCAATAGGTGTCTGTTGTATTCTTGTTTCTGTTTTGCTTGTATTTTACGGTATTTCTCAACCTAAGGTCAATGAAACCCCTTTATCTCAGTTGCAAGATACGCTTTCCCAAACCTCGATTAAGACTTCTTCGTCTGACAAAAATGATGCATCTTTTAAAAATTCGGGCGCTGATACTCAAACAACTGTGTTAAATACTAAATCTTCTCAACCGTCTTCTGCTCAAAGTGTTTCTTATCCTGTTAATTTGAATACTTGCACTTATGAAGATTTAGTTTCAATTGACGGAATAGGCGATACCAAAGCACAGGCTATTTTGGAATACCGTGATTATCTCGGCGGATATACAAATGTTTCTCAACTTAAGGAAATTAAGGGTATCGGGGACTCTACTTTTGCAAAGATTGAGCCGTATGTTACAGTATGATTAGTGATTTAAAAATTGTTTTAGAGAAAATATCAAATATATTTTTTACTAAAAGATGCGAATTTTGCGGTGAAGTAATTGAATTTGATAAAACGGTTTGTCCCGATTGTGAGAATTTACCTGTTAATAAGCCACCTTATTGCATATATTGCGGCGTCAGTAAGGAAAAATGTAATTGCGACAAGCATAAAAGTGAATATAAGCAAATAGTGGCACCGTATTTATATCAAGATAATGTTAAGCGTGCTGTTTTGAATTTCAAAAGCGCTTATATGCCTTTTCTTTCAAAACGCTTTGCACGTGATATGGCAAAATGCATTCAAGAAAATTATTTTATGCAATTTGATATGATTACTTATACTCCGCTTTCTAAGAAGTCACTTAGAAAAAGAGATTATAATCAAGCATATTTACTTGCAAAAGAAATTTCGAAAATTTTAGATATTCCGCTTGCCGATTTGCTTATAAAGGTAAGAAAAACGAAAGAACAAAAATCATTGAATTCACGTGAGCGCAAGACTAATGTTTACGGCGCATTTGATTTGAAAGATAAAGATATTGTAATCAACAAAAGAATTCTTTTGATTGATGATGTTAAAACTACGGGTTCAACGCTTAATGAATGTGCTAAAATGCTTAATATTTACGGTGCTCAAAGTGTTTGGGCTGCAACTCTTGCTGTCACCGTACCTAAAGAAAAAGGGGATAAAAAATGAAAAAAATATTATCTGTATTGCTTACATTGATTTTTGTTTTCTTGTGTGCTTGCAGTGCGCAGGGTACAGAGGATCGTCAGTTAAGCGCTCATATTGACGGTTTGATTGAGGAAACAACAATTGAATGGAAAGATGATAATACAGCTGTTGTTTCTTTTGATAAACACGCTGTTAATAATGTTGCTGTTAAGTTGAAAAAAGCAGTATCGTCACCGCTAAAGATATATAACGGCGATAATATTATTTATGAACAGGAAAATAACAGTACATATAAATATTGCTCATTTTCTCCGACTCAAACTTCTTCTTTAAAATTAAAGCTTGACAATGGCAAGGAAAATGTTGAGTCAATTTCTGTTTACGAAAACGATAATGAGCCTGACAGTGATTTTAGGGTAACTGCATATATTCTTGCAGATAAAATTCAAAATATTGATGATTTGAAATCATATACATTTGACACAATTACTGATGTAATTCTTTTCTCATGCGTTAATTTTAACTCTAACGGTGAACTTCAATTTAATGACAGTGAGAATTATTCAGGCAGAAAAATGATGAAAACTGCGCTTAAGAATTTAAAAAGCGTTATAGGCGACAGAAATGTAAATATCTATGTCAATATTTTAGGACCCGATGCAGACGAAGGAATAAGCGATTGGAAATCTCAAATGGAAAATAAAGCTCAAAAGCATACTAAGGCTTTTGAAAACGATACACTTGCTACACAAATTAACGATTTGCTAAACAACTATAATTTTAACGGCGTTTTTTTTGATTATGAATATCCAATTAAAGCAAAGTATTGGAAAGCCTTCAGCAATTTTCTTGTCAACCTCGATTCAGAACTTGGCGGCAAAAAAATAGGTCTTGCAATGAGCGATTGGGATATCGGTATTTCTAAAGAGGCTATGCAATGTGTTGATATGGTTGAAATGATGGAATATGACCTTTTTGATGATTATGGTGACCATTCATCTTTTGATTGTGCTCAAAACGGAATTGAGAAATTTATCAATGCGGGATTTGACAGCAAGGTACTTGATCTCGGTATTCCTTTTTACGGCAGACCTGCAGATAAGGGTGAATATTGGTATAATTACGGAGATTACGCAAAGATATTGGGCAAATATTCAAATAAGGCAGAGATTGACGGTAAACAAGCTTATTTCAATTCGTATGGACTTGTTTATGATAAAACTTCGCTTGCAATTGATTATGAACTCGGTGGTGTTATGGTGTTTAGATACGGCAGCGATGATTTAAACCACAAGGATATGTCGCTTTTCACCGCAATTAATCAAAGCATAAACGATAGAAAAAATTAGTACATTTAACAGCTCAAAAAAGTAAATTTGCTTTTTTGGGCTGTTTTTTACTAAATCTTTACTATTTTACTATTTATTTTTTAGATTGTTTGTGATATTATACTATCTCGGATATAAGAGAGGTTAAATTATGACGAAGAAAAAATGGATTAATTTAATAGTTATTTTATTTGCATTTTTCGGCTTTGTTTACATAATGTCAACAATTCCGTTTTGCAGTGATGATTGGGCTTGGGGCGCTTCTGTCGGTGCGCAAAGGCTTGCATCCCATTTTAGAGGATATAACGGCAGATATCTTGGTAACTTGCTCATTTTACTTTTGACTAAATCTAATTTTATAAAACAATCGGAATGGCTGTCGTTTCGTTTTCTGTTATTTATTTAATTTATAAATATATTGGTGACGGCAAGCTGTTTTATTTTCTTTTTGCATTATTCCTTCTTGTTATAATGCCGACAAATATATTGAGGCAGACGATGGCTTGGGCTTCCGGACTTGCTAATTATATTCCGCCGATTGCTTTGACACTGCTTTATCTTGTTATTGTAAAAAATATATTTGATAAGGATATGCCGAAATATAAAAAATGGCTTATTCCCGTTTCATTTGTTATAGGCTTGTGCGGTAACCTGTTTATGGAACACGTAACTATAATGAATGTTGTTGTGTCAATAGGTGTTATTGTTTATTCTTACATCAAGTTTAAAACGTTTTTTAGAGTTCACGTGTTTAATTTCTTGGGAAATATTTGCGGTGCGGCAATAATGTTTTCAAATTCAGCCTACGGCATTATTTCATCAGGTAATGACAGCTATAGAAGCGTGGCAGGGGAAAATGAAAGCTTCTTTTCTTGGCTTATTAAAAGTATTGACAGAGTTTGCACACGTTCGGTTGAAAGCAATGCTTTAATTAATATTCTTATAAGCATTATGCTTTTTACAATTGTGCTTAATATATCAAAGCAGTTTAAATTAAATAAGGGCAAAAAACGCTTTTTGTTTTCTTGCGTAATTTTTGATTTTGCATATACAGTATTTGTTTTTATTAAAGAATATGTTCGCTTTCCCATAGGAACATTTACATCTCCCGCAGTGACTGTTATCAGATGTATTTTAGCAACGATTTTTATTATCAGCTTGATAGTCGTTCCGCTTACTGCATACGAAGATAAAGACAGAGCGTTTAAAGCGGTAATGCCGATTTTGGCAGAGAGCGTACTCATTGTTCCGCTTCTTGTCGTTTCTCCCGTAACAGGCCGTTGTTTTTATCCGCCTTATGTTATGTTTATGCTTTATTCGTGTGAGTTGATGAAGTTTATTATGCAAAATTATGTCAACAGCGATAAGGTGAAAAAGACGGTATACGCTTTAGTTATTATCGGTGTGGCAATAGGTTCTGTATTTTATACTGTTAAATACACTCAGGTAAAGGCATTTGAAAATGAACGAAATTCTTTTGTGAGCGCTCAGATTGAATCCGGCAATAAAACAGTCTATCTTCCTCATTATCCGGCGTACCTTGAATATTACACCGAAGGCACAACACCACGGCTTTTCAGGTGGTACGGTATGTGGGAAACAAGATATAAAGACTTTTACGATATTGACCAAAGTGTGAGAGTTGAACCTATAAGCTATGCTCAATATAAGCAAATTAAGAATAAATGATAAAAATCCCGCAATGGCAGTTTAATCTGTCTTGCGGGATTTCTTAGTTATTGTTATATTTAAAAATATAATAAAATTCACTTAATACGTCGTCAACGCTTTTCTTGCTTATTCCTAAAACTACGCAGTTTATTACAACCGCAACGGCGGTTATGGCTATAAAAGGAATTTTTAGCGTGGTGTTAAACATAACGATTAAAAGAACAGCTGCAACAATCAATAGTAAAAGGCTTAATGCAAAATAAAAAGCATTATATTTTGATTTTACATTTATATTAACAGTTGAACTTTTATCATTACCGTCAAAGCTTACTTCACTTAGCGGGGCAGAGCGGTAATATCTGTCGTTTTCAACATTACCGATATAACGTGCGATATATTTGCCGCTGTCGTCTATGAAGCCGGTGAATTTTTTTCCGTTATAATCAGTATGTATTATTCTCGTGGACAGCGTATATCCTGCCTTATGCATATCGTAAAACGTTTTTTCAAAAAGCTTAATTGCGTCGTCACGGCTCATATTAAGCTTAATGCTGTCATTAGCGGTAAAAAACATAGCTTGTCCCTCCTTATTTAATCTTAAAATATCATATTGTTAATTAATTGTCAATACTGTTTATGTAAGGTATGGTATGACCATACCCGAATAGGTTTAAGCTATTCTTATTACAGATAAATACGAACCGACAGTAGGTGAGGCGGTAGTAACCGTGCCTGATACAACCCTTAAAGCAACTGTAGAGGTTGAGTTTGCAGGAACGTTTACAATATAACTGCCGTTTGAGGTTCCTGTTGCACTGTTAGGAATAATTTCGCTGTTTGAATCAACCGTGCCGTTAATTGCAAGCGCCAATGTTGCATCATTAGCCGTTTCGCCTGTTACCTGATAGTTTACAAGATATGCTTTGCCTGTTGCGCCGCCTGAAAGTGTGATAAGTCCGTTGTTATTGACGATATCTGCCGTGGCAGTATTATAAAGAGTTGACTGATAAGCAATGTTTTCTCCGGCAGCGTAGGTTGCGCCTGTTGCCGAATTGTTATAAAACAGAGCATAAGCAGCAGTCGGTGTCAAAAACGGAGGAACAGGTGGATGAGGAGGCTGCGGTATTGGCTCAAACGGCGGCATAGGACGTGGAGGATAAACATAGCAGGGTATCAAGCGCTCTACCATTTAACTTCGTAATCGGTGTCACAGCAACTGTTTGAAGAAGAATAAATATTCGTATCTAAATTTCTGAGATTTCTGTTGTTACAGCTCATAATTATATTTTTTCCTTTCATATATTCGGCTTTTATGCCGTAATATATAATATGGAAAAAAATAAAAAAACGACAAAATCTATTGAAATTATTTTTTTGGTATGTTAATATATCAAAGTCAAATATGCGGGTATGGTGGAATTGGCAGACACGCAAGATTTAGGATCTTGTGGGAAACCGTGCAGGTTCAAGTCCTGTTACCCGCACCATAATATCGGGGTGTGGCGCAGTTGGTAGCGCACTAGACTGGGGGTCTAGGGGCCGCAAGTTCAAGTCTTGTCACTCCGACCAAAAGGGCTACTTTTCAGTAGCCCTTGTTTTTTAAATCTAATATTTTTGTAGCGAGCAGACTTTGTGTCTACTTTTTTTGTTACGCCGATTTCAGATTATATTATGTTTTTTCTTTATCAAGTTTTTTTAGTTCTCTGAAGCTTTTTTTATAATATTTTTTCAAAAGTCTTTGTGTTTGCCGTTCGCATAAGCCTATCATTGTTGAAAGTTTAGTAAGTGTTAAGTCCTTTTCATATAGAAATGCTTGCTCGATTATCGCAAAGCGTTTGTCATTAAGATTATCTTTTCCTATAATATTTTTGAAATTCTTTGGTAGCATTTTCCTGACTATTTGCGTTAAAATTACTGTCAAATATCCGGCAACAGCGTATTCATAATCCGGCTTTTTTTTCTTTGTATTCTTTTAATAGTTTTTTTGCAAGCGTATTATCAGTTTTTTCAAAATAACAAAAATAATGCTCTAAAAATACGCTTGATACATAATTCTTTTGCGAGCCGTCTTTCACCTGAATTAAAATGAATACGTCCTCAATGGGATTACTTTTGTCAAAGTCTTGCGAGTGAGCGATATTTGGACCTGTTATGAAAAAGTCGTCCTTTTTAAGTTGAATTTCTTTATCATCTGTTATCAGTATTCCTTTTCCACCGGTTACAAAGTGAAGTTCATAACACCCCTTTGCGTGAGCGTGAGGAGGGATGCTTTGTCCAAGCTTTCCGCCGCCCAAATCCGTCATTAAAAAAATTACGCCGTTCCATTCAAATTTTATCATAATGCCACCTCTCTTGTATTATAGCAAAATGCGACATTCAAGTAAAGATAATGTCGTGTTTTGCTTTTGCCTTTGTGATATAATTTGTATGAGGTGAGTAGTTTATGAATAAATATATAAAAAAAAATACTATGTATTGTTTTGACTGTTTCATTTGCTTTTTCTCTTGTTTCCTGCTCAAACGGTAAAGCAGATAAGGGTGTGATTAAATCGCTTTTTACCGATACGTCTAAGGTATCGTTTTCTTATGATTATACACAGTTAAAGGATAAAAAACGCAATAAAACTAAATCTTGGCGAGATGGTATGGTTTCGGGAAACGGACTTCAGGGCTTTATTGAAAGCGGAAGCCCATATAGCGATACTTTTATTTTCCAAAATATGCATTTTATAATGCCGAATGAGAATCAGCGTACCTGTCCGGTTACCTTTGATGAGCTTGAAACGGTTAAGCAAAGCATAGTAAAAGGCGAGGATATAACCGATAATTCAAGCTATGATGATGTTTATCGTTATCATCCGGGAGGTCAGTTGAGAATTAATATTGCTCAAAGCCGTGCTGAAAATTATATCAGATATACTGATTATAACACTTCTCAGGTCGGTGTTACTTATAATGATAAAAATGGCACTTGGTTGCGCACCTCGTTTACCTCAATGGCTGACGGTGTTGTTGTGACCAAGCTTGATAAATCCTCAAACGGCGCAAAACTTAATCTTACCCTCAGTTACGACGACCTTTCAACGCTTGCAAATTTCGGCGACAGCGATGAAAAAAATATGAAATATACTAAGCTTGCCGATAATTCGGGTGATTATCTTGCACTTGTTTCGCATTATCCTAATTATGAAAAGAGCGAACTTAAAAACGGCGGCTATGCAACTGTTACATATATTATTACATCAGGCGGTACTAAGGAAAGATTTACTCTTGATAAAAATATTGATGAGTCGCAGTTTACAGGTGAAAATGCAGGCGTTAAAATTACCGATGCCGACAGCGTATATCTTCTCACCGTAAGTGAGCGTACCTACGATATGGGCGATATAAATACTTTTGATAAGCAAAAGGATTTTAAGCTTGTTGACGATTGTGTAAGTACCCTTAAAAATGTAGCCCAAAAGTACAATGATAAATCGGGCTTTAATTACGATTTGGCGCTTAAAAATCATCTTGCAATTTATCAGCCGCAGTTTAATAATGTGACCTTGTCGCTTGGTAAGGATAATTTTGATTCTAACGAAAAGCTTTTAAAAGCACAAAAGGGTAAAAAAGAAATAAATTCAGCTCTTGCCGAGCGTACATATTATGCAGGCAGATACGCTTATCTTTGCTGCAGCGGTTATTCAACAAGCCGCCTTTACGGTATGTGGACGGGAGAATTTAACACCGGCTGGGGAAGTAAATACACAATGGACGCTAATGTTAATTTACAAACCTCGTCTATGAATACAAGTAATATGGAAAGCACTCCGATAGGCTATGCATATTTCATTTTGCGACAGCTTCCGGATTGGGAAGAAAATGCTTATGCAACTCACGGATTTACCGATGCTATTCAAGCCCCTGTTAATACTGACGGTGACAAGGCTGTTATTACAGAAACGTGCTATCCTTATCCTTTCAGATATTGGAATGCAGGTACTTCTTGGATGATTAATCCGCTTTATGAAACATTACTTTCTTATGGCAATATTAATATTCCTCTTAGTGATGAATTTAATCTTGATAAGCTTAAGTCTGTTCTTTCAATCAGTGAAAAGGATTTGACGGATGAGCAAATTACCGAAATTAAAAACCGTGGTTATTTACGACTTGAGGAGGATATACTTTACCCCTTGCTTCAAAAAAGTGCAAATTATTGGGCACAGCTTATGACACCTGAATATTACACGGCTAAGGACGGCTCAATCCATTATGAAAATGGTAAGACCTCCCTCAATGCTGACGAAACGTATTGCATTTTGCCGAGTTATTCTCCTGAAAATAATCCTTCAAATTATAACAGCCCGTCAGATGCAAACTGTGCAATCGATATTTCGGCGTGCCGTGATAATCTTGAAATGCTTAAAAAAGTAATGCAAGATGTTGACCCAAGTGCCGATATATCAAAATGGCAAGAGCTTGAGGATAAGCTTCCGCCGTATCTTTATGACGAAAGCGGTGCTCTTAAGGAATGGGCAACAACTGCATTTGAAGAAAACAACGAACATCGCCATTTGAGCCATTTGTACGGAGTATGGCCTTTGTTTGAAACTCAGGGAAATGATAAGCTTGCGAAAGCCTGCGAGCAGGCAATAGCAAACAGAACAAGCGAAAATGAGGCTTCTCACGCACTTGTTCATCGCAGCTTGATTGCCGCAAGACTCAAGGACTCCGAGTCGCTAAGCGATGCGCTTATTAAGCTTATGAATCATAAAATCAGATATGATTCGCTTATGACTAATCACGACTATGACCGGGGAAGCTGTTATTGCACCGATTTTGCAATCGGATATCTCGGTATTATCAATGAAGCGCTTGTTTATTCTCATGATGATGATATTGAGCTTCTTCCGGCACTTCCTACTTCAGGTTTTGAAAACGGAACGCTTAAGGGAATTAAAACACGAAACCGTGCTACTGTAACTGAACTTAAGTGGGCAGACGGCGGTAAAAAAATATCCGCAGTTATTACCTCGATATTGACCAAACACTTAATGTATCTGCTAAAGGTAAAACTCAAAACGTTACTTTTAAAGCAGGGAAAAGTAAAACAATTATTTTTTAATTCTATTTATTACAGCTCTTAGTTATTCTAAGGGCTGTTTTTATATGTTTGTATCTTTTTGTAAAAATTATCATAAAATATTAAAAAAAAGTCTTGACAATTGAATGATTGTTCAACTATAATACAAGTAGAACAGTTGAGCAAAATGTTCAATCG
>ENA-OQIO01000094-OQIO01000094.1-human-gut-metagenome-genome-assembly--contig:-NODE-94-length-41298-cov-5.808627_pt1 | contig 41298 bp, 49 predicted proteins | sample MGYA00242573_ERZ504737 | MGnify/ENA primary metagenome ERZ504737 (study PRJEB26092, sample SAMD00036203) | human gut metagenome | host: Homo sapiens | study: EMG produced TPA metagenomics assembly of...
CAGGTTCTCGCGAACGGTCTCGTCGACCACCGTCCTGGTAATCGGCAATACACGAGCAAGCTCCGCCACGACCGGGGCCGTCGCGGTAGCGTTGCCGCCATGACAACGGGGTCGCCCAGGCTTTGAGAATATCGGGCATGTCGAGGTAGGCGCTCCGGTCGCCGCCTTTGGCAAGACCGGCATGGTGTGCCTCATCGATAACGACAAAGCCAATACGTCCAGAACGTGCAAAGCGATCGCGATGGATAGACAGGAACTCCGGCGTCGTGAGAACGATGCCGGTGCGGCCCGAAGCCAGGCCGGCAAACACGTCATCGCGCGCTGCCTCCACGGCCTCGCCGGTCAACACGCCCACGCCAATGCCGAGCGCAGCCATCGTCGACGAGAGGTGATAAGCCTGGTCGGCAACGAGCGCGCGCAGCGGATAGACAAAGATGCTCGCCCGCCCACGAAGGACCGCCTCGCGCGCGGCGTGCACATGGAAGATGAGCGACTTGCCGCGCCCCGTCCCCATAACGGCCAAGACGCTCTGGTGGTCGGCGAGCGCGTCGAGTGCCTCGACCTGCGCGCGATGCGGCTGGTTCGAGCCGATAAAGCTATGGATAAGCGAGCGCGTGAGCTCGGTATAAGAAAGCTGGGCGAGCGTCTCACGTTTACGCGACTCCAGGCGCAGGCCAGAATCCGCTGGTTGCACGCCGCGGCGAAGCTCACATGCCGGATCGTCGATATTGGGCGCCGCGGTATCGCGCACCAAGACATCTTTAATCATGAGCTTGGGCTTCACACGTCCCTGCCAATGTTCGGCCACGGCCTCGAACACCAAGTCGACGGCACTGTCGCAATTGATGAGTTTATCGATCTGCGGCACGCGGAACATGATGGCCGGCACGCTCGCGGCGCCATCGGTCGCCACAAAGCGCATGTGCTCGCCGGTTTTGCCCACCACGGCGCGATCGCACATCGTCACGCCCTCGGCGGCCAGAAGCGGCACCTTATTGCCCTGGCCAAACGGCTCAAGACGGGAAATCTGCTCGATGGTCTCGATATTCAGCTCGGAGAGGTCAACGGTGGCGGCAACCTCGTCAGTGTCCTCAAAGTCATCGGCAGGAAGCTCCGATAGCACGGCCGAAAGGCGACGGCGGAACTCATCGAGCTTGGATGCCTCGATGGTCACGCCCACCGCACCGGCATGCCCGCCGCGACGAATCAGCAGGTCGGAGCAGCGTTCTACGGCGTCGAACAGGTTGACTTTGCCCACCGAGCGACCCGAACCGCGAGCGATACCGTCCTCGATCGAGAACAGCAGCGCCGGCACGTGATAACGGTTGGTCAGGCGGCTCGCCACGATGCCCTTGACGCCCTCGTGCCAACCTTCGCCGCCCACGACAATCGCGCGCCCGCCGTCATAAGTCTCCTCGACCTTCGCCATGGCATCGCGCGTAAGCTCGGCCTCGATCTCGCGGCGTTGGCGATTGATTTCCTCGAGCTCGGCGGCAAGCGCGCTCGCTTCGATGGGGTCGCGGGCAAGCAGCAGGTCGAGCGCCAGCTTGGGATCAGCCATGCGGCCGGCAGCATTCAGACGAGGGATGAGCGAAAACGACAGGCCGTCGGCCGTAATGGTAGAAAGGTCGGCCTTGGCAAGTGCGGCAAGCGCGATATAACCGGGGCGGGCCGTCACGCGCATCTGCTGGATGCCCTCGGCGACCAGTGCGCGATTCTCGGGCGTGAGCGGCATCATGTCGGACACGGTGCCCAGCGCCGCGACCTCTATCAGCGAACGCCAATACGACGGCTTGCCCAAACGCTCGCCCAGGACCTGTACCAGCTTAAGCGCCACACCGGCACCGGCAAGCTCGCGCGAGGGGCCCTCGTCCTCGAGCTTGGGGTCGGTCAGGGGCACGCCCTGCGGCACCTGGTCGGACGGCTCGTGATGGTCCGTGACCACCAAATCAATCCCCAGGCTCTCCAGGTAGGAGACCTCTTCCTTGGCAGCAATACCGTTATCGACGGTCACAATCAGGTTGGGTTGAGCAAGCTCGTTGACGCGGTCGAGCGCCGCACGCGACAGGCCGTAGCCCTCGTCAAAGCGGTGCGGAATAAACGGCGTGACGTTGGCGCCAAACGAACGTAGCGCCTCGGTCAACAGACAAGTCGACGTAATGCCGTCGACGTCAAAATCGCCAAAGACGGCGATACGCTCGTGGTTGCGAATAGCACGCTCAACGCGGTCGGCGACGACCGCCATGCCCGGAATAACAAGCGGGTCCGCCCAGTCGCGATCGAGCGAAGGCGTCAAAAACAGCTGGCCTTCCTCGATGGATGTAATGCCGTGCGCAACCATAATGCGCGCCACCAGCCCGGGTATGCCCAGACCAGCCGAAAGCTCCTTTTCGAGCTCGGGATTTTGCTGAGCGACCGCCCAGCGATGCGTCGTCTTAAGCGATGACATAGGCGCCCACCCCCGATAGGGGCAGGTCGCCGCGATACCTCTCACGGTTCATAGCGATGAGTCCTCTGTGTATGCCCGCTTCGGCAGGCAGATCTGTTGAACGGATTTATTATACCGTGCGGCACGGACGCAGAGCCTCGCGGCACGCCCTGGTTTCGGTAAACGAGGCCGGTAATAGCCTCGAAATAATCGAGCGTTTCTGACGCACGGACGCATGCGAGCGTCTAGCATATCCATTCAAACGAGTTCGCGGATAAAGGGAGTCACGGGGCATATGAAGCAATGGGTTGGACTGGGAAAGTTCCTCGCGGGGCATATGCAGGTCATCGTTCCGATTTGCGTAACGCTCGGCGTGCTCTTTCCCCAGCAGATCGGCGTACTCAAGCCCATCGTTCCCGCCCTCTTCGCCTTTATGACGTTCCAAGGTGCGCTCAGCAACACCTTCCACCAGGTCGCTGAGGTGTTCCGCCGTCCCCTGCACCTGATTTTGGCGCTGCTCGTCTCGGCGGTGCTTATTCCCATAGCAGCCTATGCCATGGGATCGCTGTTCTTTGGCTCCAATCCCAACCTTGTCTGCGGCATCGTGCTCGAGTACAGCGTACCCGTGGCGGTCACTGCCTTTATGTGGATTAGCATGTTCGGCGGCAACGGCCCGCTCGCGCTCACCATCATCCTGACGTCCTCGGTTATCTCGCCTGTGACGATTCCGCTCACGCTGAAGCTCTTGCTGGGTGCCACCGTCTCGATCGATGTGCCGAGCATGATGCAGGACATGGCCTTTATGATCGCCATCCCCGCCGTGCTCGGCATCGTGATCAACGAGCTCACACGTGGATGGGGACACGAGAAGCTCTCCCCCGCGCTCTCGCCCGCCTGCAAGTTCATGATGATGGGCATTATCGCCTCCAACTCCACCGCCATGAGCGAGTACGTCCTGCACATGAACGCGATGCGTCTGGAAGTCGCCCTCTTTATTTTGACCTTCGCCATCAGCGGCTTTGTCGTCGGTTTTCTGGTCGCCCGTGCGCTGCATCTGCCATATAGCGAGACGACTACCATGTGCTTTACCTGCGGCATGCGTAACATCTCTTCGGGCGCCGTCATCGCCACACAGTACTTTCCAGGCGAAGTCGTGTTTCCCGTCATGTGCGGAACGCTGTTTCAGCAGATACTCGCCTCGTTTATCGGGCATCTCTTTGAGCGTCTGACCGGCGAGGAGCGCGCCGCCCAGCGCAAGCGTGTCGAGGCCGGCCGCGACGCCATGGCGCGCTAGACTGTCCGCATTACACGGGTGTTAATCTTGCTATACGAGCGTTTCCAGATGCGCACGCAAGCGCTCAGCATCGATATCGAGCGTTGTCTCGGCATTGACCTGGGCCAAACGATAGCCGACAAAGTAGGGCGAAACCACCCAACGCGGCAGCGCCTTGGCAATGGTCCGACCGCCAGGTGATAGAAGAACAAGTTGTACGACTCTGCGCGACCACCGTGGTGCTCGTTCAGGATATAGCGCAGAGCCACCTGGATCGCATCGGCGAAGAGATCTGCCTCGGCTTGGTCTCTTGTGTCATCGCTGGCGGCGATTCTGCGGGGCTGAAACGTTGACCTCAAAGAACCCCATGATCGGTTCGGTTGAGATGTTGGCCGCGATTCTCCCTGTTGCCAGACATTGATGCCTTCGAAATTGGCGGAAGTCAACGAAGCATAGCCGTCTTCCTGCTCCAAACCCACAATCTGCATGTGCGGATGAACGAGACTACCGCCCGAGAGAGGACCTTGTTCTTGTACATGAGCACGCTTCGATACTGCCGTGAATCGATCATCTGCTGCCAGCAATCCAGGGCAAACCTCATCACATGGTGGAGTTCATCTGGCTCATAGGTCACCAGGTCGGCATCGTGATCGGCTGACTCGATCAGCACGGTTTGACGGGTGGCGCGCAGGGTTTTGAACTTATTCTCGAGCCAGATGCAGTCGCCGTCGCGCCGGATGATATTGGCGAGTCCCTCGGTATCGCAAAAGGGGCACGCGGTGCCAGGGCGCCGGTTGTCGTCGGGCTTGCCGCTCGCCTGCTGAACGTCAAATACCAGCGCCACGGGTTACGCCTCCAGCGGCACGATCTTGGTGCCATGGAGCTCGGAGACGCCCAATGCCGCCGCCACGGTATCGCGGTTGGCCGTGGAAATGCCGCCGCCGGGAAGGATGGTCAGGCGGTCGCCCGCATACTCGACAAGACGCGATAGGTGCTCCAGATTGTCCTCGATCGGCGTTCCGGCAGCACCACCATGCGTCAGGATACGCGTGATGCCGCAGTCGGCGAGTGTGTCGACGGCATCGAGCTGAGCCTCGGGCGAGAGCTGGTCAAACGCCATGTGAAGGTGATGTCAAGGGACTCGCGCTTGCACTCCTCGGTCGCGCAGCCCGCGGCCATCACGAGGGCGCCCAACGTAAGCTCGTCGAGCGCCCAGCCGCCGGCACAAGGCTTGCAGCAGCCAAAGACCAAGCCATCGGCGCCGGCGCTCACGGCAAGACCCAAGTCCATCTCCATCATGCGCAGCTCGTCCTGGTTGTAGTGAAAGTCACCGCCACGCGGGCGAATCATGCACATCGCTCGTGCGTCATGCTCGTGAGCATAGCTGACCGTAGCGCTGATAACACCAGCCGAGGGCGTAGTGCCACCGACGGCAAGGTTGTCGCACAGCTCGATGCGCTTTGCACCGGCATCGATAGCCGCCGGCACCCGCTCAAAGTTCTCGGCACAAAACTCGTACAGCATAGATAGACCCCCAGATGGCAAACGTTTTCCGATGGGCATTGTCGCACGCCCCCATGAAGTTGCGGTGGAATAGGGACTGTTTTGGCCTCTGAGGCTCCCATTTAGTCCCTATTCCATCGCAACATAAAGGGGGTAGTCGTTGGCATCTGCCACAACGCCGATGTTTTGGCAACGACAGCGAAAGCCCGCCAGAGCGAGCAAGGTGCCTTGAAACAAGGCAGCATTGACCTTCTGGTCATGCCGCCGAAGTTGAAAGGCAGATTGCCGCTCTGGCGGGCTTGCAGCGTCGGCTGGTTACGGCGTTTGGCAAAACGCCGTAACTATCTAGCCGCCCAGGTAGGCTTTACGCACGTTATCGTCGTGCAGCAGTTCTTGGCCGGTGCCGGTCATGGTGATCTTGCCGGTCTCGAGCACGTAGCCGCGTGTGGCGATGGAAAGAGCCATCTGTGCGTTTTGCTCGACCAGGAGCACCGTGGTGCCGGCCTTGTGCAGGTCCTCGACAATTTGGAAGATCTGTTCGATCAGAATCGGCGCCAGACCCATGGAGGGTTCGTCGAGCATGAGCAGCTTAGGGTTACTCATAAGGGCGCGGCCCATAACGAGCATCTGCTGCTCGCCGCCCGAAAGGGTACCGGCGACCTGGCGACGACGCTCCTTCAGGCGCGGGAACTGCTCGTAGACGCGCTCGAGGCCCGGAGCCACCGTTGACTTGGGCTGCGTATAGGCACCCATTTCCAGGTTCTCCTCGACCGTCATCTGCAAAAAGGCACGACGACCCTCGGGCACCTGAGCCAGGCCCTTACCAACCAGCTTGTCGGCGGGCGTATGGGTAATGTCCTCGCCCATAAACTTGATGGAGCCGGTCTTAGAGCGCAGCAGGCCCGAGACGGTCTTGAGCGTCGTGGACTTGCCGGCACCGTTGGCGCCAATCAGGGCCACGATCTCACCCTCGTTGACGTTAAAGGAGATGTCCTTAATGGCGTGGATGGCGCCGTACCAGACGTTGATGTTGTAGACGGAAAGCATCGGCTCTGCCATTTAGTTCTCCCCCTTATCCTGCTTGCCCAGATATGCCTCGATAACAGCGTCGTTGTTCTGGATCTCCTCGGCCGTACCCTTGGCGATGACCTTACCAAAGTTGAGCACGCAGATGCCCTCGCAGATGTTCATAACGAGCGACATATCATGCTCGATAAGCATGATGCGATGCCGAAGGTGTCGCGAATCTTGACGATGTTCGCCATGAGTTCTGCGGTCTCGGACGGGTTCATTCCGGCGGCAGGCTCGTCGAGCAGCAGTAGCTTGGGGTTGGTGGCAAGCGCGCGGACGATTTCCAGACGACGCTGGGCGCCGTAAGGCAGCGATCCGGCCTGCTCATTTGCCAGGTGCTCCATGTCAAAAATGGACAGCAGCTCCATGGCGCGCTCGTGGGCGGCCTTCTCGTGCTTCCAATACGTCGGCAGGCGCAGAACGCCCTCAAAGCCGGAGTAGCGCTCCTGGTTGTGCAGGCCGACCTTAACGTTGTCCTCCACCGTCATGGTGTTGAACAGGCGAATGTTCTGGAACGTACGGGCAATACCCATGCGGTTGACCTGGTAGACCGACTTGCCCGAGGTGTCCTCACCGTCGAGCAGGATGGTGCCGTGCGTGGGCTGGTACACCTTGGTGAGCAGGTTGAAGACCGTGGTCTTGCCAGCGCCGTTGGGGCCGATGAGACCGGCGATCTCGGTCTTGCCGATGGTCAGGCTAAAGTCGTCTACTGCCTTAAGGCCGCCAAACTCAATGCCCAAGTGGATGCACTCGAGCGCCGGGCGCTGACCCAGGTCGCGGTCGGGAACGATAGCGCCAGAAGGATACGGGACCATCTTGCCCTTGTTGAACTCAAACTTACTGGGCATCGGCTGCCACCTCCTTCTTGGAAGCAAAGCGGTCCTTAATGCGTGCGAAGAATGCCTTGAGCTGTGGGTTGTTAGTAAAGACCATGACCAGGATCAACACGATGGCGTAGATGAGCATGCGGTAGTCCGAGAACTGACGGAGCAACTCGGGGAGCACCGTGAGCAGCGCCGCGGCGATAACGGAACCGCGCATGTTGCCCAGGCCGCCCAGAACCACGAACACCAGAATGAGGATCGACGTGTTGAAGTCGAACTTAGTAGCGGAAAGCTGCGAGAAGTTACCGCCGAACAAAGCTCCGGCAGCACCGGCGAGGGCGGCGGAAACCACGAAGGCGATCATGCGGTACTGGGTGACGGAGATGCCCACGGACTCGGCAGCGATCTTGTTATCGCGCACGGCAATAATGGCACGGCCGGTACGGCTGCGAACCAGGTTGAGTACAATCACGAGCGCGACCATAACCAGGATGGCACCGGCGAGGAAGGTCGAGTACGTCGACACGCCCGAGGCACCCTGGGCGCCTTGATGATGGCGGTGCCGTCCTCGAGCAGGTGCAGGTCGTCGATCGTAGAGTTGCCCGTGATGTTAAAGATCACGTGCAGGCCGCGGGAGTCGACACCCACAATGAGGCAGGTGACGATCTCTTTGATGATCTCGCCAAAGGCCAGCGTCACGATAGCCAGGTAATCGCCGCTCAGACGAAGGACCGGGATGCCAATCAAGAAGCCCAGAATGGCGGCAGCGATGGCGCCGACCACGATACTGATGATAAGGCGCACCGGATCGGAGGGAACGGCGCTCTCCAGCGCGACGGCGGTGACGATGCCCGTATAGGCGCCGACGCTCATAAAGCCCGCGTGGCCCAGCGACAAGTCGCCCGCGATACCGACGACGAGGTTGAGGGAAATGGCCATGACGATATAGGCCGTAATGGGGACCAGCTGACCGGCAATCATGCGCGGAATCATGTGGTTAGACTGCATAAAGAACACGATGGCGAACGCCACAAGGCACATGGCGTACGTAACAAAGTCGTGACGCGTCTGCTTGTCTTTAAGAAACTTCATAACGCTCACCTACACCTTCTCGGGGACGTACTTGCAAGAGGCCGGCAGGCTTGACGAGCAGGACGATGATCAGAACACCAAAGACGATGGAGTTGGCAAGGCTCGTGGAAATGTAAGCCTGTGCCATCGCCTCGATGATGCCGATAAGAATACCGCCAACAAAGGCACCGGGAATGGACCGATGCCGCCGAAGACGGCAGCGTCGAAAGCCTTGATACCAGGCATGGCACCCGTGGTGGGCTGCAACACCGGCGAGTAGGAGCACAGGAGTACGCCGGCGATGGCGGCGAGGGCGGAGCCGATGGCGAACGTCATCGAGATGGTGCGGTTGACGTTGATGCCCATGAGCTGAGCAGCGGCCTTGTCCTCGGACACGGCTCGCATGGCCTTGCCCATCTTGGTCTTACCCGTAAAGAACATCAGGCCGGCATGATAACCAAGCAGGCGACGATGGTGACGAGCGAGACGGCGCTTACGTTAAACTTGGCCAAGAACTCCGGCACCGGAAAGGTGACGAGCGAAGTGAAGTTCTTGGGTGTGGCGCCCCACAGAAGCTGCGCGGCGTTCTGCAGGAAGTAAGACACGCCGATAGCCGTGATCAGAACGGCCAGCGGACCTGCTTGGCGTAGCGGCTTATAGGCCAGACCCTCAATGAGGACACCGAGAACCGTGCAGACCACACAAGAGAGAACTACAGATGCCCAGCCCGGGAGGCCGAGATACGACGTGGCGCAGAACGAGACATAGGCACCGACCATGATGACATCGCCGTGAGCGAAGTTCAGCATCTTGGCGATACCGTAGACCATGGTGTAGCCCAACGCGATGATGGCGTAGACGCTGCCCATGGACAGGCCGTTGACCAGGTATTGGATAAAGACCGTCATGTTCCACATCCCCCTTTCGAATAGGTTTCCAGTTGATGTATGAAACAGGGACGTTACATCGTCCCTAGATACCAAGCAAGCAGGGAAGGCCACAACCTCCCCTGCTTGGGATTAAAACCGCTCTATGTAAGGCGGCCTATTATGCCTGTACGTACTTGCCGTCGGTGATGACGTACGCCGTGGGCTCCTTCTGGACCTGCCCCTTATCGTTCCAGGTGAGCTTGCCGGTCAGACCGTCAACGGTAATCTTGAGCATAGCCTTGGGCAGCTTCTCGGAGACCTCGGTCGGGTCGGCGTCGACACCAAGACCGGCCTCCTTGAGGGCCTCGGCCACCGCGTGCACGCCGTCGTAGGCGTCGGCGGCAAACTGGTCGGGGGTATCGCCGTACTTATCCTTGTAAGCGTTGACGAAGTCGGCGTTCTTCTCGTCGTCGGCGGAGAACGGGGTCATGAGCAGCAGACCTTCGGCAAGAGAGGTGTCGAAGCCCTCAACGCCCAGGATGCCGTCCATGCCGTCGCAACCCATCATCTTGACGTCGTAGCCCATATCCTTGGCGTTCTTGAGCAGGACGGACGCCGGCGTGTAGTAGATCGGCGCGAAGATCATGGTAGCGCCGGCCTGCTTGGCCTTGGTCAGCTGGTTGGTAAAGCTCGTGGCAGAATCGTCCTTAAAGGTCTCCTCGTCGACAATCTCGAGCTTGGACTCAGCGGCCTGGGCCTTAAAGGAATCCGCGATACCCGAAGAATAGGCGTCGCCGGAGTTGTAGAACAGCACGAACTTCTCATCCGCATACTTCTGCGCCAGGAACTTGGCAGCGTTGACACCCTGGTTGGGGTCGGTGAAGCAAACCTGGAAGACGCAATCCTTGCCGTCAGTGACGTCCTCGGAGGACGCGGACGGGGTGATCATGAACGTCTTGGGGTCGTTACCACACTCAGCGGCAACGGCAACCGACGCACCCGTGGTGGTCGGGCCGACGAGGGCCTGCATGCCCCAGTCGAGCAGGGTATTAAAGGCGTTGACGGCCTTCTCGCCGTCGGCCTGGTCGTCCTCGGCCTTGCTGGCAAGCGGCAGCTCCTTGGTGGAGAAGTCCTTGCAGCCAAGCTCGACGCCCTGGGTAACGGACTTGCCGTAAGACGCGGCGGCACCGGTCAGCGGGCCGATGGTGCCGATCTTAAACGAAGCGTCGCTCGAAGCGGAACCGCTGTCGCCGCCGTTGGAGGAGCAGCCAGCTAGAATGGACATCGCCCCCAGACCTGCTGCGCTCGCGATAACGCTCCTGCGATTCATAACAGGGTTCAATGACTTACCGGTGAGGCTCGACATGCGGCTCTCCTCTCAAATCTCTCGGGTTTTGGTTACCCGACAGGCCATCCTTCGCCGTGTTCGGCATTCGCAAAATAGTAGACGCTTTAGTTAGGAAAAGTGGCGGTTATTTCGACTTTTCTTTGGATTTGTTCATTTATCCATATTTCTGCGTATTTCTATTACTTAATGCAGTAAAGCCACTTTATTGTGTAAAAGCAATGTTTCCGTTCTGTTACAAGCGTCCCCGCCCTGAATAAAACAGCCTCACCGGTCGCGCTTTATGCGCGCTTAGGCGGCGATGTACTTGCCGTCCTGGATCACATAGGCCGTAGCGGGCTTTTCGACTTGGCCTCGTCGTTCCACGTGAGCTCGCCAGTCAGGCCCTCGATCTTGATCTTGCGCATGGCCTTGGTCGGCTGGTTGATAAAGCTCGTGGAGGAGTCGTCCTTAAAGGTCTCGGTATCGACGATGTCGAGCTTGGATGCTTGGCCTGCTCGGCAAAGGCATCGGCGATCTCGGCCGAGACGGCGACGGCGGCACCAGTGGTAACGGAGTCGACGAGCGCCTGCATGCCCCAGTCGCACAGGGCGAACCTTATGGTGTAAACGTTGACAGTTTGTTACGGAGTTCCGTTTGTAGCGAGCATGTTTCCAATGTTTCCGCAGCGTTTCGGGGGGTGCCGTTTTGTGCGACTCCTGTTGCCTGGCGAGCACGCGCCCTCGGTTCACGCTAGAATGCACTCAACCTTTAAGCGGTAATCCATCCATAAGATGCACGAAGGAGCTATCTATGAGCGAACCCCTGCGCACCGTGAACGTCGGTCTGATCGGTCTGGGAACCGTCGGCGGCGGCGTGGCCCGTCTGATTAAGAGCCACCACGATGAGTACCTGGCCGCCTACGGCATCGACCTTAAGCTAACTCGCGCCTGCGCGCTTGCCTGGGAGCAGGCCGAGGCGGCCGGTATTGAGCGCGAGGCCTTTACGAGTGACTGGCACGACGTCGTCACCGACCCCGCTGTCGACATCGTCGTCGAGCTGATCGGCGGCGAGCACCCCGCGACCGAGATCTTCACCACCGCCTTCGAGAACGGTAAGCACGTCGTCTCTGCCAACAAGGCCCTGTTGGGCCGTCATGTCGAGACACTCGCCGAGAAGCGCGCGCGTGCGGCGTGCAGATTAAGTGCGAGGCCAGCTGCGGCGGCGGCATCCCCATCGTGAGCACGCTTGAGCACGATCTGGTGGGCAACAAGATCCTGACCATCGCCGGCATCCTCAACGGCACCACCAACTACATCCTGTCGCGCATGGACGCCGAGGGCGCCGATTACGCCGACGTGCTCGCCGATGCACAGGCCAAGGGCTATGCCGAGGCCGACCCGTCCGCCGACGTCGACGGCTTCGATGCCGCCAGCAAGACGGCCATCCTCGCCTCCATCGGCTTTGGCACCCGCGTTACCACCGATGATGTGTACCAGCAGGGTATCCGCACCATCGGCGCCGAGGACATCGCCCAGGCCCGCGAGCTCGGCTACACCATTAAGCTGCTCGGCATCGGCCCGCAACACCGACGCCGGCGTCGACGTCCGCGTGCATCCCACGCTGATCCCCGCCGACCACATGCTTGCCAAGGTCAACGGCGCCATGAACGCTGTTTACGTAGTGGCGATGCCGTGGGCGAGACCATGTTCTACGGTGCCGGCGCAGGCTCCTTCCCCACCGCGAGCGCCGTCGTGGGCGATATCCTGTCGCTCTCCGAGCAGATCAGCCGGGGCGTGGCTCCGCTGCCGAGATTGAGCCCTATGGTCACAACCTCGCCTTTAAGCCCATGGACGAGCTCCAGACCAAGTACTATGTGCGCCTGAAGGTCGCCGACCGCGTGGGCGCCCTGTCCGAGACGGTCGACATCTTTGCCAAGCACAACATTTCGATCTCGCTCATCAACCAAGTCGAGGACGGCAAGTCGGGTGTCAGCGATGCCTGCTCGGTCATCTTCCTGACGCACCGCGCACTCGAGAAGGACGTCCAGGCTGCCGCCGCGGAGCTTGCCAGCGTCGACTGCGTGGCCGAGGTCGCCAACGTCCTGCGCATCGAGGACGTTGAGGCCTGGACCGAAGGCGTCATGGCCAACTAGTTCGGTTTACACCCCACAACGCATTTGCTCGAAGGGCTCCCGTCTGGTCTTGGACGGGAGCCCTTTTATTTGCACGCTCGGGGCGCATTGACGCGATCCGCGTTTGAACAATTTGACCGTTCGGTGTCAACCAGGGATACCGCTCACCGATAAGCAGGCATGTTTGCTTTTGTCCGCCGCTATCCTGTGCTGCGTACGTCCACCCCCGAAGAATGGAGGCACCATGTTGCTCGAGGGCAAGAAAGCAATCATCACCGGAGGCACGCGCGTATCGGCTATGCCATCGCCTGCCGCTTTATCGAGGAGGGTGCCACCGTCACCGTCTTTGGCTCGCGTCAGGAGACCGCCGATGCGGCCGTTGAGAAGCTGACAGCGTCTATCCCGACGCCAAGGTCTGGGGCCGCTCCTGCGACCTCACCTCACTCGAAGCCGTGACCGAGGCCTTTACCCAGGCTGCAGCGATATGGGCGGTCTCGATACGGTCGTCAACAACGCCGGAATCTCCCAGCGCTCACCCCTTTTGGACTATACAGCCGAGGAGTTCGCCAAAGTTATGGACCTCAACGTCGTCGCCGTCTTTAACGGTCACCAGGCTGCCGCCAAGATCATGACCGAGGCCGGCCACGGCGGCACCATCACTACCACAAGCTCGATGGTCGCCAAGTACGGCCAGCCCTCTGGCGTCGGCTACCCCACGTCTAAGTTTGCCGTCAACGGCATGGTCCAGTCGCTCTCGCGCGAGCTCGCCCCCATGGGCATTCGCGTCAACGCCGTTGCCCCAGGCGTAACCAAGACCGATATGGTCGCCAACCTGCCCGAAGAGGTCATCAAGCCCATCATCGCCACTATTCCGCTCGGTCGCATGGGCGAGCCCGAGGACGTTGCCAACGCCTTCGTTTTCCTTGCGAGCGACATGTCCTCCTATGTCACGGGCGCCATCCTCCCCGTCGACGGGGCAGCCCGCTCCTAAAGGTCGAAAGTTTCGGCTTCGAACCTCAACAGAGTTCAACGCAAAAGGCGCGCTGTCCGCATCAACCGCAGGCAGCGCGCCTTCTATTATTTGGACGGAACCCGTATCCCGACATTCCTTGCTACTTGCCGTCGTCGTCCTGGGCTTCATCGCGCGCGTAGAGCTCCAGCATGCGGCGGCGGTATTCGTGTACGGCGAGCTTGGCGCGCTCAAGGCGGCGGCGCTCACGCGGAGTCAGCTCGGACGGGTCAACCTCATCACCATAGGTCTTATCGGCAAGAAGACGCGCCGCGTCCACGATGCGGGCATCGATGTGGCCGCTCGCCGCCTCGGCGGAAAGACGCTCGGCAATCGTATCGAGCGTAGGCAGGCCCTCGAATACGCGACCATGGCCATGTGAGGTCAGCAGCTCGTGCTCGCGTGCGAGCAGGCTCGCCAAATCGTGATGGGCGCGCAGGATGTCAAGCGCATCGGATGGATGCTCGGCAACCTCTGCCACGGCGGCGACCGGCGCGGCATCGACCACGCGGTAGAAGAGCTGCGCGAGCAATGGCATCAAGAACACCGTGATGGCACCGGCGGCAACCATGACCGACGCAATATCTTGCGACAGCGCGCCCGCGTTGACGGCAACGCTCGTCACGGCAACGATGATCGGCAGGGCCGTGGTGCAGTACAGGGCCACGGTAATGCGACCATACGCCGACACATCGCGCGTCGCAGGACAAATGCTCATAGAGATGAGAATGGGCACGGCGCGAATGATAAGCAACGCCACGATAAAGCCCGCGAGCAGCCCGGGGCGTGACGCCACGGCCGTCAGGTCGATCTTTGCGCCCGATACGGTAAAGAACACCGGAATCAAAAAGCCGTAGGCCAGGCCGTCGAGCTTGGTCTCGAGCGTATGGTTGCCTCGGGGATGATATAGCGCAGGACAAAGCCGGCGGCAAAAGAACCCAACACGATGTCGAGATCAAAGACGGCCGAGAACGCCACGAGCGTGACCAGGATGAGCACCGTCAGGCGCACGAAGGTCTGCGACGTGGTATCGGCACGCTCCTCGACAAACGCAAAGAAGCGGCTGCCGACGCGCTTGGAGCGGCTTGGGACCACGGCCAGCAACACGCAAACCACCGCAAACAAGCCAAGGATTACGAGCGTTTGGATGCCAGTGCGAGCAGACAGCAGCACCGACATGGCGAGCACGGGACCGAGCTCGCCCCAAGTGCCATACGCGAGAATCGAGTCGCCCACACGCGTGCCGGTGAGCGAGCGCTCACGCATGATGGGCACGAGCGTGCCGAGCGCCGTAGAAGTGAGGGCAAGCGTCACGGCGATGCCGTCGAAATGACTGACCGAGAACCACGGGGTAAAGCGCACGGCAAGCCAGGCGATACCAAACGTGACGACCCACGTCGCCAAGCCGTAGCGCCCCTCGACGCCCGTAATGCTCTTGGGGTCGATCTCAAAGCCGGCAAGCAGGAACAAAAAGGCCAGGCCGAGCTCGGACACAAGCGAGACCTCGGCATCTACATGGATGACGCCGAGCATATGGGGTCCCAGCACCGCGCCGAGCACGAGCAAAAAGACGGTCTCGGGAACGGGTTTTCCGGGAATCGCCGAGGCGATGAAGGGGCTTGCGAAGGCCACGAGTGCGATGATGGCGAGCGAAACGAATGCCATGTGATGCCTTTCTCTTGTTTGCGCTTCACTGTAGCACCCTCGCCGTCCTCAACGCGCCGCGAGCTGTCGTATCATAGTGAGGTTTACAAACATGTGGCTCAAGGCGACCGCGAGGCTTGCCCCGTAAACCGACCGCTGCCGCATACCGTACCGTACGCCCAACCGATCAGGAAGGCAGGAACCAATGGTCTCTCGTATCTACGTGGAGAAGAAACCCGGGTTCGACGTCGAGGCTCAGCAGCTCAAGGGCGAGCTGACCGAGATTCTCGGCATCAAGGGCATCGAGGCCTGAGGATCATCAACCGCTACGACGTCGAGGGCATCGACGAGGAGCTTTTCCGCTCCTGCGTGCCGACCGTCTTTAGCGAGCCCCAGATCGATGTGACCTACGACGAGCTCCCCGCAAGCGATGGCGCCGTCTTTGCCGTCGAATTCCTGCCTGGCCAGTTTGACCAGCGCGCCGACTCCGCCAGCGAGTGCGTGCAGCTCATCAGCCAGGGCGAGCGCCCCGCCGTGCGCTCCGCCAAGGTCTATATGATCTCGGGCGCTCTGGACGAAGCCGCCATCAAGGCCATCAAGCACTACGTGGTGAACCCCGTCGAGGCGCGCATCGCCTCGCTCGACTTGCCCGAGACGCTGTACATGGAGACCCCCGAGCCCCAGCCCGTCGAAGTGCTCGACGCTTCCGCGAGCTCGATGAGGCCGGCCTTGCCGTCTTCATCGCCGATCGCGGTCTTGCTATGGACGAGGCGGACATCGCCTTCTGCCAGCAGTACTTCCGCGATGAGGACCGCGACCCCACCATCACCGAGATCCGCGTGATCGACACCTACTGGTCCGACCACTGCCGCCACACCACCTTCGGCACCGTCTAGATGACGTGACGATCGACGACGCGTGGTGCAGCAGGCCTTCGACCGCTACATGGAGATGCGCCACGAGCTCGGTCGCGACGCCAAGCCCGTCTGCCTCATGGACATGGGCACCATCGGCGCCAAGTACCTCAAGAAGACCGGCGTCATGACCGATGTCGACGAATCCGAGGAGATCAACGCCTGCACCGTCAAGGTGAAGGTCGATGTCGACGGCGAGGACCAGGACTGGCTGTTCCTCTTTAAGAACGAGACCCATAACCACCCGACCGAGATCGAGCCCTTCGGCGGTGCCGCCACCTGCGTGGGCGGCGCCATCCGCGACCCGCTCTCGGGCCGCAGCTATGTGTACCAGGCCATGCGTGTCACCGGCGCCGGCGACCCCACCGTCCCGGTTTCCGAGACGCTCGAGGGCAAGTTGCCGCAGCGCAAGCTCGTAACCACCGCTGCGCCGGCTACTCCAGCTACGGCAACCAGATTGGCCTTGCCACCGGCAGGCAACGAGCTCTATCACCCCGGTTACGTGGCCAAGCGCATGGAGGTCGGCGCCGTCGTGGGCGCCACCCCGGCAAACCACGTTCGTCGCGAGTGCCCCGCCCCCACCGACAAGATCATCCTGCTGGGTGGCCGCACCGGCCGTGACGGCATCGGTGGCGCCACCGGCTCCTCCAGACCCAGAACACCGAGTCCATCGAGACCTCGGGTGCCGAAGTCCAGAAGGGCAACGCCCCGGTCGAGCGCAAACTGCAGCGTCTGTTCCGCCGCGGCGATGCCTGCCGTCTGATCAAGCGCTGCAACGACTTTGGCGCCGGCGGCGTCTCGGTCGCCGTGGGCGAGCTTGCCGACGGCCTGTATGTCGACCTTGATACCGTGACCAAGAAGTACGACGGCTTGGACGGCACCGAGCTCGCCATTTCCGAGTCCCAGGAGCGCATGGCCTGCGCCGTCGCCGACGGTGACGTCGAGGAGTTCATGGGCTACGCCGCCGAGGAGAACCTGGAGGCAACCGTCATCGCCGAGGTTACCGCCGAGCCGCGCATGCGCATGGCCTGGAACGGCGTCGCCATCGTCGATCTGTCCCGCGAGTTCCTCAATTCCAACGGTGCGCCCAAGCACCAGGTCGCCCACGTCTGCGCCCGCAGCGTGTGGCAGCCCAGCTGGGCCGGCACCACGCTTGCCGAGCGCATGACCTCGCTCGTCACCGACCTTAACGTCGCCTCCAACAAGGGTCTTTCCGAGCGCTTTGACTCCACCATCGGCGCCGCGACCGTGCTCATGCCCTTTGGCGGCAAGACGCAGCTCACCCCAAGCTCGGCCATGGTCGCCAAGTTCCCCGTGGACGGCGAGACCACCACGGCGAGCGCTATGGCATGGGGCTTCAACCCCTATCTGATGGAGGCCGACCAGTTTGCGGGCGCCTACCTGTCCGTGGTCGAGTCCATCGCCAAGCTCGTGGCCGCCGGCTTTGAGCACAAGCGCGCCTATCTCTCCTTCCAGGAGTACTTTGAGCGTCTGCGCACCGAGGCCGAGCGTTGGGGCAAGCCCATGGCAGCCGTCCTGGGCGCCTTATGGCCCAGGTCGACCTGGGTGCCGGCGCCATCGGCGGCAAGGATTCCATGAGTGGCTCGTTTGAAGACGAAGCCGGCGAGCTCAACGTTCCGCCGACCCTGATCAGCTTCGCTGTCGCCGTTGGCAAGGCGGACCGCGCTGTCTCCCCCGAGTTCAAGGGTCTCACGCATCGCGTCGTCCGTGTCGCCCCCGCCACCTATGGCGAGGACTACCGCCCCGATGCCCAGCAGCTGCTCGCCGCATTTGACGCCGTCGAGGCGCTCACCGCCACCGGCGACGCCCTGGCCGTCTCCACGCCCGGCTACGGCTGCGGCGCCGAGAGCCTCTTTAAGATGTGCGTCGGTAACCAGATCGGTATCGAGCTTGCCGAGGATGTAGACGTGGAGAGCCTCTTCACCCCGCTTTACGGCAGCTTTATCGTCGAGCTCGCCGAGGATGCCGAGCTGCCCGAGATCGCCGGCGGCGTTGTCGTCGAGCCCCTGGGCACCACCGTCGAGGGCTATGTCATCGACACCGGCTCCGAGGTCATCGAGCTCGCCGAGCTCCAGGAGGCCTGGGAGAGCGGCATCGAGGGCGTCTTTGCCTACCGCAGCGCCGGCGAGACTGCCAAGGTCGAGACCATCGACTTCCGTGCCAAGGATATCCACGTGTACAGCGGCGCCAAGATCGCCGCCCGCGCGTGGTAATCCCCGTGTTCCCCGGCAACAACTGCGAGTACGATAGCGCCCGCGCTTTCCGCGCCGCCGCGCCGAGGCCGACACCTTCGTGATCAACAACCTCACGCCCGAGGCCGTCGCCGAAAGCACCCACGAGCTTGCCCGCCGCATCCGTGCAAGCCAGATCGTCATGATCCCCGGCGGCTTCTCGGGCGGCGACGAGCCCGATGGCTCCGCCAAGTTCATCACGGCGTTCTTCCGCGCTCCCGAGGTCACCGAGGCAGTCCGCGACCTGCTCAAGGCCCGCGACGGCCTGATGCTGGGCATCTGCAACGGCTTCCAGGCCTGATCAAGCTCGGTCTGGTGCCCTACGGCGACATCGTCGACGCCACGCCCGATGCGCCCACGCTGACGTTCAACACCATCGGTCGCCATCAGAGCCGTCTGGTGCGCACCCGCATCTCGTCCAACCTGTCCCCGTGGCTATCGCAGTGCAGCCTGGACGACCCCTACACCGTCGCCATCAGCCACGGCGAGGGCCGCTTTGTCGCCAGCGAGAGGTGCTCGCCCAGCTCATCGCCAACGGCCAGGTCGCCACGCAGTACGTGGGCGAGGACGGCAAGCCCAGCATGGACCTTTCCGTCAACCCCAACGGCTCCGCACTCGCCATCGAGGGCATCACGAGCCCCGACGGCCGCGTCCTGGGCAAGATGGGCCATGCCGAGCGTCGTGGCGACAACCTGTACGCAACGTGCCCGAGCATGTCCCCGGCGATAAGTTCATGCCGATCTTTGAGAGCGGCGTGGCCTACTTCGCTTAATGCGTCCCATCGGGTACAATCCCCTCGGGTAACAACACCCGCCACCGGCACACCCGGTGGCGGGTTCTTTTTTGCTTCGCGCATACAGGAAGGACATCATGGAAAGCCGCAAGCCGTATCTCGCCACCCTACCCGGCTCATCCTGGGCTGCCTCGTCTGCTGTGCGCTCTGGGGGTCGGCTTTCCCCTGCATCAAGATCGGTTACGGGCTCTTTGGCATCCCCGCGCACGATAGCGCCTCACAGCTGCTCTTTGCGGGCTTGCGCTTCACGCTTGCCGGCGCCCTGGTTATCGTTGGGATGAGTGCGGCCCAACGCCGCCCCCTCATTCCGCAGGCTCGTGACATCAAGCCCATCTTTGTCTTGTCACTCTTCCAGACTATCGGGCAGTACTTCTTTTTCTACCTAGACTCTCGCGCGCCAGCGCCATGTCGAGTTCCATCATCGAGCCAGCGCCAACTTCCTCGCAATTCTCTTTGCCGCCTTGGCATTTCACACCGAGAGGCTCAATACGCCAAGGTGCTTGGCTGTGTGCTGGGCTTTGCAGGCGTCGCGCTCGTCAACCTTTCGGGCGCGGATGGCACCTTTGGCTTTACGCTCGACGGCGAGGGATTTATCTTGCTTCCACTGTTGCGGGCGCTGTCGACCTGCCTCATTGGCATCTTCTCGCGCGAGCATGACGCGTCTTGCTCGCCGGCTGGCAGTTTTTAGTCGGTGGCGTGGTCCTTACCGCAATCGGGTTTTTGATGGGCGGCACGTTTTCCCCCACCGAAATCGCCCCCGCCATCGCGCTCATCATTTATATGGCGCTCATTTCCGCCGTCGCGTACTCGCTGTGGTCCCGCCTGCTCGCCGTCAACCCCGTCAGCCGCGTTTCGGTCTTTGGCTTTATGAACCCGGTCTTTGGCGTGCTGTTGAGCGCACTGCTGCTCGGCGAGGGCGCTGGCACGAGCCCCGTTACCGTACTTGTTGCCCTGCTGTTGGTCTGCGGCGGCATCATCATCGTCAACAAACCCAAAAAAGCCTAGCGAACCGCCCTTATTTAGTAGAGGAGATTCACATGCTTTAGCTTAATGGAGTACATCGGTGAGCTGAGGGCCGCAACGCACGCCAGCGTTCGCCCTTTTTTTCTAGCGTATCTGGACGCCGGCTTTCTTCTTCTCGCGCTTTACGCGGTAAAGCTCCGCGTCGGCAGCGCGAAGCAAGTCTTGCCAGGTATCGACGCCATCACCAACCCGTGCGTAGCCGATGGACATCCGCAACAGATACGGGACCTCGGCGCGCGCGAGCTCGTCGCTGATTGCCGCGCACAGACACATGATGTCCTGCTCCGCCGTCGCCTTTTGAAGCACCACAAACTCATCGCCGCCATAACGTGCGATAAAGCCACCAGACGCCGAGCAGACCTCTTTGAGCGTAGCAGATATGACCTGGAGGGCATGATCGCCCTCAACATGTCCATACCGGTCGTTAATCTGCTTAAAGCCGTCAGCGTCCATCATAAGCAGATATACATCTTCGGCCTGATCCACATTTGAAAAGAGCGACAGCATATAGGTCTCAAAACGGTTGCGATTGTTGAGGCCAGTCAACGGGTCGGTCGAGATCAGCTGCTCCTGGTAGATGATGTAGAGCAGCAGGATGCTCAGCGTTATACCGACACAAAGGCCCGGTACCGAAAACAAAACCTGGAAGGTACCGCCCACCAGAGCGGGAACCGCAAAAAAGGCGAGGGTGCGATAAATGGCCTTCTTTTGCAGACTTTCGACTTTTCGAGTCTGAATAAAGGCATGCAAAGACGTATATATGATGTAGCAGTAGCTAACGATAGGCTGAATCATATAAAGCGCTCCGCGACGATATACGCCCTGTGCATCGATATAGAACATAGTGTGCGTCCAGTAGCTGGTAAATGCCAGCACGACCACCAATACGGTTGGCAACGTCACGAGCGCCACCCTATAGCGCGCGGTCAAAAGGCGTGAGCCCTGCACTGTCTCGGAATAGAAAAACCAAATGAGGCACGCGATGGCGAACAGCGAAAACGAGACCGCGTTGGAAATCCAGTTGGCCGTGATGCCTACAGGAGTGCTCACGCCGTCCGAGAGCGTCCAGATCATATCGAAGAAAATGTAGGCTGCAGACGTGTAGCCCAGCATGCTAAACAGAAGCTGCTGGGTGCTCGAGAACAAGGAGCGGCGGCTTCGTGCGGCAAGCCCGATAAGAACAATCATGCATAGCAGGAATATCTCAATTTTGAGTGCCTTAACCACTAGACGCCATCCATTCAATATTCAAGTGGTCAGAATCGCCCGATTCTGGTCTGGGCAACAAACACCCCCTACCCGCAGGGGTAAGGGGAATCATAGCAGAGCGCCCGAACGTCACTGCAAAACAGTCATCGTTCGGGCGCTCAAACGGCGCGAATTGCACTCCGGCATCATTGATGGGTAGCGATTGCTATTCGCCATCGATGTCGGTCGCGACGGCCTCCTCGATGGCCTCGACACCGGCAGGCGACAGATCCTCCTTGCCCTGGCAAAACTTCTTGTCGACCCAGCCGGTCAGAATCGGGGCCATGATTGCCGTGATGATGACGGCGGTGGCGATCTGCGCATACGCGGTGGGCGCAAGCTCGGCATAGCGCGGAGCGACCTCGGCGAGGGCGACCGGCGTGGTCATAGCCGTGCCGGCGATAGTGGAGCAGGCAACGGCCGCCTTGCCGTTACCACCGCACAGGCGCTCGAAGGCAAAGGTAATGGGACCGACGATAAAGAGCGTGATGAGGCCCAGCAGGATGCCCGAAATGCCGCCGGTGATAAAGCTCGAAAGACTCATGGACGCACCGAGCTGAAAACCGATAACGGCAATCGCAGGATTGGCGCCGGGAACCAGCAGGTTCTTGATGAACGGGAACAAGTTGCCCAGAACCATGCCGATAACAAGCGGCAGGATGGATCCGATGATGGTGCCGACGGGGATGTTGGCGAGACCCGAGACACCGAGGATGATCATCGTGACGGCGGGGCCGGCCGTAAAGAACAGGATACCGACGGCGCCTTGCTCGGACTCGTCGCCGAACTCGCCCATGATGCCGGTGTAGAGCGCCATGTTGCAAAACGTAATGCCGCCGATGATAGACACGGAGCTCAGACCTAGGAAGTTGTCGTTAAAGAAATATGCCACACCCAAGCCAAGGGCAGCCGCAACAACAAGCTTAGGAATCAGCACAACGATGCCGGTCTTGATGGCGCCCGGCGTGGACTTAAAGCTGATGCCGGCACCCACAAACAGCAGGATCGCGGCAACGATGGTGTTGGAACCACCGCGGCAGGCGGCGGTAAAGAAGCCGCCGATCTCAAAGACCTGCGGGCAGAAGGTATTGAGCAAAAGGCCGACGATCATCGGGTAGATCATGATGTCACCCGGGATGCGCGGTACTTTGAATTTCTTTTGCTCGTTGGCGGCCGCTCCCTGTGCCATGAAACCCCCATTTCCGCCGACGCGGAACAAAAGCCCACGTCACGCTTTGCTACAGTAAAGTTTGACCATGGTACCAGAAGAAGCAGACCGGCTCGGTGAGAAATTCGATTCGTCGACCGGGACGGTAAGCGCGCCCTTTGCTTTTATACAAGACTCAAAACGATATAGAGCACGATGCCCGAGACGCAGCACCACAACATTGACTTTGTCTTGATTGCCACCGCCACAACACCGGCAGCCGCAATCCAGGGAATCAAGTCCTGCCACAAGCCGGCGTCGAAAGCGCCAGGGCTTATCAAATCGTTAGCGACCAATGCCGCAAAGGCGGCAGGCGGAATATAACCCAAGGCCTCGGTAACGCGGGGTGACAGCGTTCTCCCACGCAAGGCAAACGCCGGGGCAATGCGGAAAAACGCGATGACCGCCCAAGACGACAGCCACAGGACCAAAAACTCATGAACGGGCATCGCGAGCGCCCCTTCCTTCGGCGAGGACATCGCACGCGAGTGCCGTGACAACGCCGACGAGCACACTTGCCGGCACGGCGATATTCGTCCACCCCAAGAACTTGCATATAGCAACGGACACCGCAGCCAAACCGGCAGCTACGACATTGCCGCGCGACAGTCGCTGCGAAAAGAGTAGGCAGATAAAGAGCGATGTGCAGACAAAACCCGCAATAGCGGTGGGAACATCGACAACGGCGCCGACGATGGCGCCCGTCGTACACGAAACGCCCCACGTTGCGATGAGGACCACGTTGAGCACAAAGGACTCGCGCGGACCCCAGTCCTTTCCCTCAACCAACTTGGCAAGCGAGATGCCATACGCCTCCTCGGTGAGCGTCGCGGCGACCGCCAGCGTCTGACGCTTTGAGGCGCCCGACAGATGTGGCGCGATCGATGCCGAGTACAGCGCAAAGCGCGAGGAGATTGCGGCGACACTCGCGACGATCGATGCCGCAGGCACACCCGCCAGCCACAGGTTGCAGACCATGAATTGTCCGCTACCCGTCACGAACGTGCTGCTCAAAGCAAAAACCATCCAGGGCTCCATCCCCGTCTGCGCCATAATCATTCCGCACGGCGCGCCGATCGCAACATAGGTAAGCATCACCGGCCAGACGGTTTTAACGATTTTGAGCATCATAGCGTTCCTCGTCCCGACAAGATTTCCGAGCCGCATTCAACGACGCGGCAGAACCATCGCCCGATGCAACCGAGTTCACCTACAATTGCCACCGGATCGAAAGACACAGAAAGACACAACTTTTTAGGAAGTCATTATGACAGCTATCGATCGAACGCGGGCGGCCGCGGCCTTCAAGACCTACACCGATGCCTACGATGCCGCCAATCCGCGTATCGCGCTCAAAATCGAGCATACGTACCACGTTGCCGAAGCATGCGATGCCGTGGCACGCGAACAGGGCTGGTCACCGCAGGACATTGACCTGGCGTGGTTTTGTGGGCTGTTGCACGATATGGGCCGCTTTGAGCAGCTGCGACGCTGGGATACGTTTAAGGATGCCGAAAGCGTGAGCCATGCGGCGTTGGGCGTCGAGGTCCTCTTTGGCGAAACACCTGCAGATGCGCCCGCGGCAACAAGTATCCGCGACTTTATCGACGATCCGGTAGAAGACGAACTCATTCGAGCGAGCATTGCCTATCACAGCGATTTCCGTCTACCCGCTCAGCTCGACGAGCGCACGCGGCGCTTCTGCGATATTGTGCGCGATGGCGACAAGATCGACATCATGCGCACCATCGCCGACAGTACCGTCGACACCATCCTCAAGGTTGATGAGGACACATTTCTCGTCAGCCGGTTCTCGATACCGGCGCTTACCGCCTTTGACGAGCGCCGGTGCGTCGCACGCGATGAGCGCGATGAGCCCGCGGACTACTTGGTGGGGCTTATCTGTTTTATGTTTGAGCTCGTCTATCCGGCAAGCCGCGCGCTGGCGCGCGAGCAGGGCGATATCTACCGCCTGCTCGACGCACCCTTTGGCATTTTGCGCCCCTTTACCGATCCCGCCACGCAAGCGACCTGGAAGCGCTTAAAGAACGAGATGCGAGCCTGGCTGGCCGGCGCCTAGTGCTCGAGTTGGGCCAGAAGCTCCTCGACGACTTCGACGGCGTCGCCGACAACTTTGTACTGCGCAGCGCCGAAGATGGGAGCATCCGGGTCCTCGTTGACAGCGATGATGCACTCCGCGCCACCGATGCCGGCAAGATGCTGGATGGCACCCGAGACGCCAATGCTCACGAGGAGCTTGGGTGAGACCGACACGCCCGTCTGGCCAATCTGGTGACGATACTCCAGCCAGCCCGCCTCCACGACGGGTCGCGTGCAGCCGAGCTCGGCACCCAGGGCCTCGGCGAGCTTTCGCATCAAGCAGATTTTTCTTGGAGCCGATACCGCGACCTACAACAACTAGACGCTCGGCGTCGGCAATCGAAGCCTGCTGGCCCCATTCCTCGGCGGGAATCGAAATCTCGACACGAGCCTTGGCGTCTTCCGCAAGGAATACCTGGGTAATCGTTCCGGAGCGGCTATAGTCGAAGTCGGGCGCCTTAAAGATGCCAGGGCGCACCGTGGCCATCTGAGGACGGTGGCTGGGGCAAATAATGGTGGCCATCAAGTTGCCGCCAAACGCCGGGCGCGTCTGCTGCAGCAGGCCTGTTTCCGTATCCATCGAAAGCACGGTGCAGTCGGCCGTAAGGCCCGTCTGCAGGCGCACGGCAACGCCAGGCGCCAGCTCGCGGCCAAAGGCGGTCGCACCGTACAGAATGGCTTCGGGCTTGCGCTCGGCTACCAAATCGCAGATGAGGCGAGCATAGACCTCCGCGTCGTTCTGACGCAGGCGCTCGTCGCGGCAGACCACGACCTCGTCGGCACCGGCGCAGACCAGATGCTCCAGGTCCTCAAGCGAGCCCTCGGGGCCCATGCCGGCCAATGCCACCAGACGGCAACCGCGAGCATCGGCAAGCTCGCGCCCCTTACCCATGAGCTCGTAGGCCACCGGAGCCACGACATCGTGATCGTCGGTCTGAACGAATACCCATATGTCTCGATACGCATCGAGGTCAACCGCGCCGGCGGCCTCGTCGCGCTCGATCGAAATGGCATTGACGGGGCAGGCGTCGACGCACCCGCCGCACAAGATACAGCCGTCGGTCACATGGGCGCAGCGGTTGGGGCGCTCGCCCTCCATCACAATGCCACCCGAGGCACAGGCGCGAACGCAGCGGCCACAGCCAACGCACGCCTCGCTATCGATTATCAGTCCGCTCATCTATGCCATCCCCTCGATAATCTTGCAATCTTTGCCGCCTGCTCGACCGGCGTGCCCTCGATGGCCTCGCACGTTTGGTCGCGGTCGGGCACAAACGAGCGCACGACCTGCGTCGGCGATCCGGTAAGGCCGCAACGCGAAGGGTCAGCATGTACATCGGCAGCACAGACCACCCGCACATCCGCATCTTCGGCCGCGCGAATGCCGGCGATGCTCGGCATGCGCAGCTGGCCGATCTCCTTGGCGGTCGTCATCGCGCACGGCATCTCCAGATAGACCGTCTCCTCGCCGGCATCGCAACCGTGAACGAGCGAAAGCGCACCGCACGTCGTAAAACCTGCGCTCTGCACGCAGCTCACATCGGTCACGCAGGGAATCTCGAAGGCGCCGGCCAGCTCGGGGCCAATCTGGGCGGTATCGCCATCTACCGCCATCTTGCCGCAGATGAGCAGGTCGAAGTCCTCGTCGAGCGCCTCGATACCGCATTTGAGGGCATAGGTGGTCGCCAACGTGTCCGCGCCCGCAAAGGCGCGATCGGTCAGCAGCAGCGCATCATCGGCGCCGCGGGCAATGCAGTCGCGCAGCAGCGATTCGGTTGCAGGGATACCCATCGACACCACCGTCACGCGCACATCCATGCCAAAGCCGATAAAGTCGTCCTTGAGCGCCAGCGCGCATTCGAGGGCACTTGCATCGAAGGGATTAATGACCGCCTGCTTGCCATCACGCACGATGGTATTGGTTTTGGGGTCCATCTTGACCTCGGTGCTTCCCGGTACCGCCTTGACGCACACCACCATATGGAAATCGCTCATCTTCACGCGCCCCCTTTCTGGACGAGTTCATCCAAGAGCTTCTCCGAAAATAGGTTGCCACGACCCAGCTGCCCGGCAGGATCGAGCTGCAGCTTGAGTCGAGCCGATTCGACCATGGCCTCGTGGCCGTACATCGTCTCCAAAAAGCCCGCTTTGATCTTGCCGACGCCGTGCTCGGCAGAGACGGCGCCGCCCATAGCCGTTACCTCCGCAGCCCACCGGGCAAACAGCTCACCACCGCGACGGTAGTCCTGCGCATCGCGCGGCAGGATATTCACATGCAGATGGTTGTTGCCGATATGTCCCCAGGCGGCAGACTCAAGCCCGCTTTCGGCCAGCGTGCGGCGATAGAAGGCAACGACATCGGCCAGGCGCGCGTTGGGTACCGACATATCCGACCCCAGTTTGGTAATGGTGGGGTCGGTGCGGCGACGCTCATCGATGAGCATGTTGACACTCTCGGGGACGGCGTGGCGGAAGAACCGCTGGCATTCGCGATCGACCTCGGTGCGCGCAACCCAGGTCGCGTCATCGCGGCCGCCCGCAAGCTCCAAAACCCATCCAGGTGGTACAGCTCCTCAGTCGCTTGAGCCTCGTCGTCGCAGTCGAGTTCCACGTAAATACAGACCTTTGCCTCATCGTCGAGTGCCGGCAGCGAGGCAAACGCGGTCGACTGCTCGCGCTGGCGGCGAAGGATATCCAAGGCGCCGGCATCGAAATACTCAATAGCGGCGGCATGGGACAGCACGGGGCGCACGGAATCGGTAAAGGACACTGCTTTGTCCTCGCTGTCGAAAAAGCAGCTCACGCCCCATACGACCGAAGGTGCCGCCTGCAGGGCGATCTCGAGCTCGGTAATGACGCCGAGTGTGCCGCACGCACCGATGAAAAGATCGATGGCGTCCATATCGTCCGAAACGAAATAACCCGACGCGTTTTTGGTCTTGGGCATGGTATAGCCAGGAAGATCCAGCTCGAGCGCGCGGCCTTCCGCTGTCACGAGCGACAAGTGGCGTGCGTCAGCGTGCGCCTGACCTCGATGAAGCTCAAGCAGGTCGCCGTCCGCCAGTGCCACGTGAAGCCCCGTAACGTGCGGGCGCATGGGGCCGTAGGCGTAGCTGCGGGCACCGGAGGCATTGCACGCCGCCATACCGCCCAGGCAGGCAGATGCCTCGGTGGGATCGGTGGGGAAGAACTGCTCGGGAGCTGCCTGGAACTCCTCATAGGCCTCAAGCGATACCTGATCCCAGCCAGCGGTCGGCAATGCCTTCTTACCCAGCTGCTTGCGCAACTCCGAAAGCACGACCCCCGGCTCCACGCGCAGCAGAAAACGGCCCTGCTCGTCGCGGCGAAGACCCAGGTAGCGATTCATACGAGAAGTGTTGAGGATATGTCCGCCGTGGGGCACGGCACCGGCAGCCAGACCGGTTCGAGCGCCTTGGACCGTTATCGGAACATGCTCGGCATGGAGCTTTCGCAGAATGGCGCGGACTTCGTCCTCCGTTGTCGGAAACGAGATGCTCGACGCCTCGCCCGATATGCGAGATTCATCGCGACCATATTCTTCGAACTCGTCGCCGAAGGGTTTGATGGCTGCAGACACGCGAACTCCCCCTTTAGTTAACTACAGTATTTGCAGGGAGATGTTACCGCATCGTTTCGTCGACGTGACTGAGACCGTCTCCATAATTGGCGAATTTTACGTTTGTGCAATTCGGCAAGCGGCGACGTTTTCTCGGCAGACGCTCTATTTAACGCGCTCCCTCCCATCGCAGCCACACGCACAATTGGTGCTCGAAAAAACTTGAGATATTTTTTACCGCCTCTCACCTGCGGCGATGCAAATCCGTCAAGCATTTGGTCAGAAATCGGTCAAGTTGCGCCTGATACGGTCGGCATCGACAGCCAAAACCAATAGAAGGTTTGGCCCAAAAGCAGGGAGGTCCCCATGGCATATTACTGGCCCCAGTACGGCGTCGCCATCGAAGTCGACGATGACCCATATCTTCTGCCCTTCGATGAGGAGGCATTTCCCGATGCGGCTGTCTATCACGTCACCACCGACGTGATCTGCGATCCCGAATCGTTTTCGGCGCTCGCTCACCACATCGCCCACATCCACGACATCAAACTCGACCCAAACTTCGACGAGCTCATCTACTCACGACGCCTCATGCTCCACATGCTCTTTGGCGCCGATCCGTCCACGTTCGCGCGCGTCTATACCACTAAGGATGCCGCATGAGCGTAAGAAAGCAGTCGAGCCCCCTGGGGTCAAAACATCGAAAAAGGCTCGGCGTTGTCTGCTTGGCTATCGCCTGCGCCCTTATCGCCGTCGGCCTTTACGCCTGGCAGTCAAAGCCTGTCGCCGAGACGGGCACCTCGGTCACAACGGCAGAGGGTAAGTCGCGCCAGGAAATCCAGGACGAGCTCGATGCCATCGTCCGTGACAACATGATGACGATCTCGGTCGCACCGGTCGCCCAGCTACAAAAAAGCGGCAAGCTGCGCGTCAACGTGCAAAACGTCCAGGACAACAAGTTTCCCCAGCGTTTCCGTGTGATCCAAAACGACGAGACCATCTATGAATCAGGCGTGGTCGAGACCGGCAAGACCGTCGAGACCTGCCCCGCAGGCGACATCAAAGAAGGCGAGGCGTACATCGAGATTCAAGCGCTCGACGCCAAGACCTACGACGCCCATGGCAATCCCACGCGCGTCAAGGTGCGGGTTGCGCAGGCCGAAGATAGATCTGCCGCCTGTTGCGAAAATACGCACCCGCGCCGCTTTCGTCCAACCATCACGGAAACGGTCCGTGACGAATAGAAAGGAACGATTATGGACATCACCAGGAACTTGAGCGGGACCAGGGCGCTCGTCGTGGGCGCAGGGTTGGCGCTCGCGCTCGCAATGGGCGCCGCGCCGACCACCGCCCTGGCGGAAGGACGCGTTGGAACCACCGACGTGACCATCAGGACCGAAATCGACAACATCACGTTTAAGGCTCCGACCGTCATCCCATTTGTCGCTAGCGCTGACGGCACGCTTCAGGCCCTTCCGAGAACGCAACCACCATCGACAATCTTTCGGCCTATGGCATCCACGTTACCAACATGAAGATTGCTGCCCAGAACTCCTGGAACATCGTCGCCGACGCCAAGACGGGAACCGCCCAGAACTCCATTGATTTTAAGGTTGGCCCAGACAAGGCGCTCCAAGACGCTCATGCCGCGACGCAGGAAGCGGGCCTCGACCTCTCCAAGAATGCATTCTTCGACATGGGTTATCAGGCATCGCCGATGGTACGGACAAGATTAAGCTCAAGACGAGCGGCAATGTCGCCCGCGTCACGCGAGACATCTTCCATGTGACCGGCACGGGCGACCAGGTCGCAAGCATTACGTGGACGGTCGAGCCCGGTGCGCACACGGCCTAAGGCGATTGTCCTTGCCGTCATCATCGGCGTTGTAGCGTTTGCCCCGATCGCCGCCTTTGCCCAACAAGAGCAGGCGCAAGCTGCCACACAGGTGACTGTCGATCTATCGGAGCTCGAACGCAGTGGCCAACATGAACCCCTCGCGCAAACGAGCGACACGCGGCAGCTCCTGGCAGCAGGAATCGCCGCGGCAGGCGCAAGCGCCATTGGCCTTGGCCTGCACATCAAACGCAGCCAGTAGCCACGAAAATCGAAACCGTCCAGAACAGATAAGGAGAACCCATGGCATCAAAGAATCTTTTGCCCGTTGCCGCGCTCTGCAGCGCGCTTGCCACCGGCATGCCCGTCGCCGCCCTAGCGGCACCCGCCATGGGCGTCCCCTTACCTGTCGTCAACTGTCTCGCCACAAACCAGAAGAGCACCATCGCGCGCCAACGCTTCTCGCTTGCGCAGGCAAGCATTTCGACCTCGGGGTGCCTCCGTCGCTGCACGAACAGCTCGATAGTCGTGGATACCGAGCGCTCGCGCAAAGCGGACGGCCCCCTAACGGGATGCGTTATCTGCACATGGCGCGCAGCTGCAACTGATGCCGATGGCGATTCCTGCGACGTGGAGCTGCGTCTCGACATCACCCTGTCCGATGACTCGGCGGACGGGGCAACAGTCGCCTTCGACAGCACGTTTTTCGAAGACGGAGGAGGTGTATGCCTGGGCTGCGTCCCCTCGAGCGCGATGGCACGCAGCCCGCTATCTCATTCACCGCATCGCTGAAAATGACCAAGGCGGGCACCGACGCCACGGCAAATGGCGAGATCGCTCTGATGTTCTACGCGAGCGGCACAGAAAGCCAGGAGACTCGAGGCAAGCAGCGGACCGGATCGCTCAGCCTGACGCGAGGGGCAAATCCCGGTCCTGTCGATATCAGTACCCAAACACAAGATGTGCATCACGTCTTTGCCGATCCGGCACTCCTCGAGATGGAATGGAACGGAGCGGGAGCGGTCGGACTCGCTCCCTCGACAGGTGACGTCGCAAGCGACTCCAGCGAGAACAGCGGTGAAATGGCGCCTGTAGACAATGGAACACCAGGCGACATAACACCGCCATCGAGCGGTCCTTCAGCCACTTTCAGCGAGCCAAGCGAAACAACCGCCGCAGTGGACGGCACGCAAGCTGGCGAAAACTTGGGGTGTCCCATGCCGGCGGACATCGACGAGGGCAATTGTTGCATGATGGTCGCGCTCGACCGCACGGAAACCGTCGACGCCGCGAGCATCGATGGGCGAGCCGCCGATAGGCCCGTCCGCAAAGCAGCCATTATCGCATTTCCTAAAACCGTCGAAGTTGTTTTTCTGCCATCGGGCGAGGTCGTAGCCCCCACCCTGCTCACCTTGCTTGGGGCAAAGGGCACGGCCAACCAAATCGACAACCTCACGGTCGCCGACCCTGCGACCGCCGCAAAACTGCACCTGTATGCTGTAACCTCGGACGGAGGCAAAACCGAGGAATTCGACGGCGAAAGCTCCTGAGTAAACGAATACTCCATAGAATGGAGGACGTCTCGTATCAAATTGAGCTCGAGGGATTTGACCGAGCTCGAGATGCCGATATCATCGCCGCGGCCATTGAGTCCCCGCAGCGACTCATGACGCTGCGCTTCGATTTCAGCCCCTATGTCGTGATGGGAGGCTGAGACTTGGACGCCAAATGCCGTCATTAATACCACTTATATAACGTATAGGATGAGTCATGACGCACCCTGCAGCCCGTTCTGCTACGATTGCCAGGTTGGCATCAATATGGGAGGGTTCATGCCGGGTTTGGGAACGATCATCAACGTCGCACTTTTGGTTGCGGGCGGCTTGCTGGGTCTGATAGGCGGACGCTTTATCACACCCCGCATCCAAGATACGCTCATGAAGGCATCGGGGCTGTGCGTTCTGTTTATCGGCCTGGGCGGCACCATGCAAAAGATGCTCGTCATTGACGGGAAAACGTTGGCCACCACCGGCACCACCATGCTCATCGTATCGTTTGCCCTTGGCTCGCTCATCGGCGAGGCCATAAACTTGGAAGCCGGCATCGAAAACCTGGGCGAATGGCTCAAACGCAAAACCGGCAGCGAGGGGGACAACGAGTTCACCAATGCCTTTGTCTCGGCATCGCTGACCGTCTGCATCGGCGCCATGGCTATCGTGGGATCAATCCAAGACGGTCTGCTCGGTGACTGGTCCACGCTTGCCCTCAAGGGCGCGCTGGATTGCATCATCGTCTGCACCATGACGGCCTCGCTCGGCCGCGGTTGCATCTTCTCGGCCCTGCCCGTCGCCGTGTTCCAGGGAACGATCACGCTGTTTGCCGGCGCACTCTCTCCCATCATGACCGCCGCCGCCCTCGACAGCCTGTCGCTCGTGGGCTCCATGCTCATCTTCTGCGTCGCGTAAATCTCATCCGCCCTCAGACCTTCCGCACGGCCAATATGCTCCCCTCCGTTGTCATAGCCGTCATCTACGCCCTCCTGTTCTAAATCTATCTACATAGCGGTATTTCGAACACCTGTTTGATGCTGTGCTATGATATGGGGTCACCAAAGCTGCGTTAGGAGAGGGGAAACGGTGGCCGACCAGGACATCAAGATGCTCATCGAGCGCATTATGGCCGAGGCACGGACCCATCAGTCTGCTCGCTTCTCAAACGAAGTCTATGCTGACGAGCCGATTCTCAAAACCGGTCGTCAGATGCAGAATTTCCTTCCCGACCAGTACCGCAAGATGCGCGAGATATCGCGCTGGCAGGATGACCCCAAAGGCGGCGCGGGTCGCTGGCTTTCGGAAGCCGAGCTTTTCTACCGCCAAGGCCTGCTGATGGCCGATTTTGAGGACGATTGCCCCTATAACGGTACGTTCAAGTCGTACTTCCCAACCTACAACGCTATGAGCGATCGCCAGCTGCGCGGATACTTTACCTGGCGCGCCCAAGTGCGCCGCGGAACCATCGAGGAAACGTCTACGTCCTTTGCCTTCCTGTATCTCTATGAGCTGATCTGCGGCATTGGCGTTGATGACCCGCTCGATGGCTTTAGCAAGATCAAGGCCTTTTGGGATGCCTATCGCGCCTTTGAGCCCGGAATAGACCGATTTGCACGCGTGTGGTTGCAAGATTACGCCGTTTTCCACGGGCTCAACCCCGAGCTGCTTCGCGACTCTAAAACCGTCGCATTCGACAACGCCCTCATCGAGCTGCGGCGTGCGGCGCGAGACCTCTCGCCTGTATCGGCGCCGTCGGCCCAAGTCCCCAAGCGTCGCAAAGCCTCCGAACCCACGCTCCCCCTTCCGCCCGACGAGGCAGGCGAGGAGCGACTCACGACCGCTATAAACGCCCTCTCCACGTACAACCTGAATAACTCACGCTCGACCGTTCCCACCATGCGACCTGCGCCGCGTGGCATGCGCCGTGTATGTCCGTATGGCGCGCTACTATGACACGCACCGAAAGACCGGCATCGTAGCGAGCTTGTTTGGGGAGGAGACGGCCATGCCCTACACCATGTTTGCCTCGGCCGTGTTCTTTGCGCCCGAGCGCCACGAGGACTGCGAATATCGCCTGGACCCCATTCACATCTACCGCTGCCAAAATGGCTTTTGGGAATGCATGCGCGTCCACGGCAGCAGACAAAAAAGCAGCAAGCTCGGTGAGATGATGCGCGCCTGCGACCAACGCCTGCGCCTGGCCCTAGACCCCGCCCATCCCCTGAAGGAGGAGAAGGTCCCCAAATATCTGGCCAAGATCATCGATGACGAGGTCGTGGCATGGCTTTCGTGGGACGCCGCGCACCAGCCAGTCAAGATCGATATCGATTTGAGTCAGCTGGGGCACATTCGGAGCGCCGCCGCACAAACGCGTGAGGCGCTTTTGATCGATGAGGAGCGCGAGGACGATGTACTCGCAGAGGTCGATACGGCGGGCTCCGAGCAGCCGAAAACCGAGCCCGCAGCAGACGCGTTTGTCGAACCGGCCACGACGGCCGCAGGGCAGGACGAGGCCGACGAGCCAACCATTTCCACCGAACAGTTTGGTTTCGTGGCGCCGCTTCTTGCGCCGACGCCCCCGCCCGCAGCGGCTGCGTCCACTGACGCCGCGACCGAACTCGCGCCCGCCGCAGATGCCTTCCTTCGCGCGCTCCTCGAGCAAAACGCAGTGCAAGCGACATCGGCAGTGGCGCGCTCGGGCCAGAGCGAGGATATGCTCGTCGACAGCATCAACGAGGCGCTCTTTGACCTGGTGGGTGACACCGTTATCGAGTTTGGAGCGGCAGGACCGCAGATTATCGAGGATTATGAAGCAGACGTGAGAGGATACCTAGACCATGAGTGACACCGCATCCGCAGCGCCCCGCGTACCCAAACGCGTCGCCGCCGTTATCCTAAACTCGCTCAAGGGCGGCGTGGTCCCGCGCATCGGCCTTCCCTACATCACCGTAGGGCGCGAGGTCGAGATCCGCGCCCTGCTCACCGACCTGAGTCTCATCGCCGACGGCGGCGCAAGCTTCCGCTTTCTGGTCGGTCGCTACGGAGCCGGCAAGAGCTTTTTGCTCCAGACCATCCGCACGCACGCCATGGGTGAGGGATTCGTCGTCGCCGATGCCGACTATCCCCTGAGCGCCGCCTGCAGGGCGGCCAGGGACAGGGCCTTGCCACCTACCGTGAGCTCATCCGCAACATATCGACTAAAACGCGCCCCGAGGGCGGTGCGCTCAACCTTATCCTGGATCGCTGGGTCGCCTCGTGTGCCGAGGTCGAAGAGTCGGTCGTCAATGCCCAACTGGCCCCGCTCGAGGAGATGGTCCACGGCTTCGACTTCTCCCGCATGCTCCGCCGCTATCGCACGGCCGTATCCGAGGGCGACGAAGAGACCATGAGCCGCGTGACCAAATGGATCCGCGGCGAATACCGCACCAAGAGCGAGGCTCGCGCCGAACTGGGGTCCTCAACCATCATCAGCGATGACGACTGGTACGACTACGTCAAACTCATCGCGCGTTTTTTGGTTTGCAGCGGCTACAAGGCATGCTGGTGCTCATCGACGAACTCGTGAATCTGTATAAGATTCCCAACGCCATCACGCGCCAGTACAACTACGAGAAAATCCTGACCATGTACAACGACACGCTCCAGGGCAAAGCGCAGTACCTGGGCATGATCATGGGCGGCACGCCAACCTCCATCGAAGACCGTCGCCGCGGCGTGTTCTCCTACGAGGCCCTGCGCAGCCGACTCGCTCAGGGTCGCTTTGCGCGCGAGGACCTCAAGGACATGCTCGCGCCCATCATCCGCTTGCAGCCACTCACCTATGAGGAGCTGCTGGTGCTCATCGAAAAACTCATGCAGATCCATGCCGGCTACTTTGGCTGGACGCCCACGCTTACCGAGAACGACTTGGTGGACTTTCTCAAGATTGAGTTTGGCCGCGTGGGAGCCGATACGCACTTGACGCCGCGTGAGGTCATTCGTGACTTTATCGAGCTGCTCGACATCCTATGCCAAAACCCCGACGCCAACGTGGCCGAGCTACTGCAAAGCGTCGGCGGCGACGCGCTGGCGCCGGCAACAGCAACAGGCGACACCGGCACCGCAAGCGGCGACCGCAATTTCGCCGAGTTCACCATCTAACCTGCCAAAAAGGGACAGGTTTATTTTGGCTGGTTTTATCTGGGCAAACGTCGAGGCAGTGATGCGGCAAGCCACTGCTCACCGCGTTAAGAAGTTCGTATTTGAGAGGAGGCCCCGTGAACGCCTTTGACCGCTACGCCCCGTTTATCCAAGACTTCATCTACTCCCACGATTGGGAGAGTCTGCGCTCTATCCAGGTTGCAGCGGCAGACGCCATCTTTAACACGCAAGATAATGTGCTCCTGACGGCATCCACGGCTTCCGGAAAAACCGAGGCAGCCTTCTTTCCCATCCTGACCGAGTTTTGGGAGAACCCGCCCGCAAGCGTGGGCGCCTCTACATCGGCCCCCTCAAGGCGCTCATCAATGATCAGTTCGTCCGTCTCAACGACCTCTGCGAAGAGGCCGATATCCCTGTCTGGCACTGGCATGGCGATGTCTCGCAGTCGCACAAGGCTAAGCTCATCAAAAAACCGAGCGGCATCTTGCAGATTACGCCCGAGTCGTTCGAAGCGCTCTTAATCCATAAGCACATGGCGATCCCGCGCATGTTTTGCGACCTGCGCTACGTGGTCATCGACGAGGTCCATTCGCTCATGTGCGGCGACCGTGGCGGGCAGACGCTCTGCCTTATCGAGCGGCTCTCGCGCATGGCCGGCGTGCAGCCTCGACGCATTGGCCTTTCGGCCACCATCGGCGACCCCGAGCGCACGGGCGCTTTTCTCTCACAGGGAACGGGGCGCGACTGTGTTATCCCCCGCTTTGAAGAACCGCGCCGCGTGTGGCGCATCTCCATGGAGCACTTCTACAACTCGGGTCCCCAGGCACAGCAGCGGGGATTCGAGAGCACGGGTCCTCAAGAGGCCGAAGTGCTTGCGTGCGAGCGTATCGAGCGGCGGCATCCGCGGCACTGCCCGCCGGCGCCCAAGACATGCGTCACAGCGGACAGCTCACACAAGAGGAGCGCCGTCAACGTCGTGAGCGGGCACGGGGCAAGGCCGCTCCCAAGGACCGCCAAACTTCCTCGGCCCCCGAGGGCGAAGTCGACATCCCACGAGCGACCGAGCAGGCGCTTCTCAACCCCACCGACACGGCGCCCGACAACGCCGACCCCGGTATGGGCTATATCTTTGAACATACGCGCGGCCGTAAGTGCCTGGTCTTTGCCAACTCGCGCGAGGAGGCAGAGGCCGTGTGCTCCATGCTGCGCAGCTACTGCGAAAGTCGACACGAGCCCGACCGTTTTCTCATCCACCATGGCAATCTTTCGGCATCGCTACGCGAGACGGCCGAAGAACTCATGCGCGATGAGGAGCAGGCACAAACGACCGTCACCACCTCTACGCTGGAGCTCGGTATCGATATCGGCCGTCTGGAGCGTGCGTTTCAGATCGATGCGCCATTTACCGTCAGTTCCTTTTTGCAGCGAATGGGCCGCACGGGACGCCGCGACCTTCCGCCCGAGATGTGGTTTGTCATGCGCGAGGAAGAGCCCGAGCCGCGCACGATGATGCCCGAGACCATTCCGTGGAAGCTCCTGCAGGGCATCGCGCTCGTACAACTCTATCGCGAGGAAAAGTGGGTCGAGCCGCCCGAGCTCGATCGACTCCCCTACAGCCTGCTCTACCACCAGACTATGTCGACGCTTGCCAGCACCGGCGAGCTCACGCCGGCAGAGCTTGCCCAGCGCGTGCTCACACTCAGCTATTTCCATCGCATCTCGGCCGATGACTATCGCGTACTGCTGCGTCACCTCATTAAGATCGACCATATCCAAGTCACCGAGGGCGGCGGACTCATCGTGGGTCTCGCGGGCGAGCGCATCATTAACAACTTTAAGTTCTACGCCGTATTCCAGGAAAACGAAGAGTTCACCGTTCGCAGCGAATCGGCCGAGCTGGGCACGATCGTCAATCCGCCACCGCCCGGTGAGCGCATCGCCATCGCCGGACACTGCTGGATTGTCGAGGAAGTGGACTGGAAGCGCCACACCGTCTTTGCCACGCAGGTCAAGGGCCGGGTGCCGGCCTACTTTGGCGACTGTCCCGGTGACATCAATACACACGTACTCGAGCGCATGCGCAAGGCGCTCAACGAACACGCCGCGTATCCGTACCTTATGGGTAACGCACGGGCCCGCCTTGCGCAGGCTCGTCATACGGCCGAGATTTCGGGCGCGGGAACTAAACCGCTCATTAACCTGGGCGGCGATACCTGGGTGCTCTTCCCCTGGCTGGGCAGCTACGCCTTTTTGGCCCTCGAGCGCATGCTCAAGATTAAATGTGCCGCGGAGTTGGGCCTTCGCGGACTCGACCCATCACGCCCGTACTTTATGCAGTTTAAGATGAAGGCCGACGAGGAGACGTTCTTTGAGGTGCTCGCCGCCGAGGCCGAGAAGGACTTCGATCCCATCGAGCTCGTCTATCCCGACGAGGTGCCTTATTTTGACCGCTACGACGAGTTTGTTCCCGAAGAGCTCGTGCGCAAGGCTTTGCCGAAGGCGTGCTCGACATAGAGGGCATGAAGCAGCGTGTCCGCAGCTGGAGCGACCACGCCCAAGACCCGTCTTTTTGGGACGGAGAGACTTACTTGTCGTGAAGGACGGTGCCGAGGAAGTCGGCGTCGAAGGGCACGGCTTCGGCAAAGGCATAATCGCCGTCACTGGCGACGAGCAGGTAGTTTTCCTCGCCGCCGAACTCCGCGTCGCCGCATGGGACCACCCAGGCGTGGGCGAATACCTCGAGTGCCGCGGCAACGCACTCGCGCAGGAACGTCACGTCGCTCCCCCTGTTCGCACTCACGATATTGGCAACATAGATGCCCCCGGGGTTCAGGCTGCCTCGCACCAAACGCAATGCCTCAACCGTCGCCAGCTCGCGTACGGGCTCGGCACCGCCAAAGCAATCGCTCACGACCACGTCGTAGCGACGATGACCCACGCTCGTCACGCCCAGATACGAGCGAGCCTCAGCGGTAATCACTCGCAGGCGATCGCCCACCGTGCGCTCCAGCTCGTCCAGGTAGAACCAACGGCGCGCCAGGCGCGTAATCTCGGCATCGTACTCAATGACGTCCATGCGCAAGCTCTCGTGCGACATCAGTGCAAACTTGGGATAGGCAAACCCGCCGCCGCCCAGCATGAGCATACGGTCGATACCATGCCCGTAAGCATCACGCATTGCGTCCTCAGCCTCAAACACGTCGTCAAACGCGCGATAGTACGCAAAGACGGGCTCCGCCCAACGCTCGCCAACGTAGCTTGCGCTTTGGTAAACGCCGCCTTGCACCAATACACGGACTTCGTCGCCTCCCTCATCGTGCACGCGTTTCACACGCGCCAACCCATGGCGGGTTCGCGCAACCTGCAGACAGGCAGCACGGACAGCGACAGCGGCCGCGCCAAGCGCCGCGGCCCCCAGAGCAACGCCGGCAACGACGCCGGCAGAAACACTCGGCTTGTTCATCTAGAGCTCCTTTTGCAGATAAAGGCCATGGTCATAAAATCCAAGATGACGATAGTACTCACGTGTGCCAATCGCGCTAATCACGTTGATACGCGCATAACCCGCATCCCGGGCAATCTCGCACGCACGTTCTACGAGCAAACGCCCTAACCCGTGATGCTGCGCCGCCTGGCCTTGATCGCCCACGCGCGCCGCCATGCCATACACGTGAACCTCGCGAATCATCGCCTCGTCCGACACCGTCGGCAACTCGTCCGCATGCGCGGCAACAAACGCGCGGTCGGGCAGCGACAGGCGCAAAAAGCCCGCGATTTTGCCCTGCGGTGTCACCCACTGCAAAAAGCGCTCGTGCGTCACCGGCGTCTCGTACGCCACTTCCTCGTCAAGGGTCAACTCGTCCAGGTCGGCGCCCGCCGTGCTGATCTCGCGATAGCGAATCTCACGCACCGTCGCACCGTCACCCCAAGCAGCCAAGCGGTTCTCAACGAGCTGGCGCAGGTTGGGTTTCTTGTTGCCCACCATGATGTCATCGGAGCTAAAGTCGCGGATCATGCGGCTGATGCGGCAGAACGCCGGCGTCACCACGATGTCGTCGGCCAACACATCGAGCAGCTCGTCCTCGGTATAGGGGCGCCACTCGCCACGCTCGTAACAGCCCACCAGACGCGAGCCCTCGATGAGCGCGCACGGGTAGACCTTGACCTCGTCGGGCATAAAGGCGCCCTCGGTCATAAAGCGCTCGTAGTCGCACTTGTCCCCATCAGGCGTGGCGCCCAGCAAGTTGAGCATAAAGTGCGCGTGGATCTTAAAGCCAAACAGGCGCGCGAGCGAAAACGCCCGCTCGATCTGCGCCACCGAAATGCGGCGCTCGTTGATATCGAGTAGATGCTGGTCAAGACTCTGAATACCCATCTGAATCTTGGTGCAACCCAGGCGGCGGATGAGCGTGAGGGCCTGCGGCGTTACGGCATCGGGGCGCGTCTCGATAACGAGCCCCACCACGCGATGCTTCGCCGTCTCGTTGATGCGCTGCTGACGCTCAAGCTCCTCCATCGTTGCCGTCTGCCACTCGGCAGCCTCGCCCCATGGCGTACCGGGGCCGTACAGACGGCGCACTGCGCGGTTATAGCCACCAACGACAGCATCCACACGCCCCTGCTCGTCGGCAACGCCGGCAGCAAGCTCAGCCTCGTCTGTCGCAATGCCGGCAGCCCGATAGCGCTCGCGGCGCTCTGTTACCACCGGCGGCAGGGCATCGGCGGGAGCGTCATCGAGCAGGCGCCTGCCTCGCACGGCTGATGCCCGGACGCGCCAACATGGGGTTTGCCGCCACGCCGGCGACGGCATCGTCATTGAGCGCACGGAAAAGCTCCGACATAAACCACGTTTGATACCCTTGCGGATAGTCGCTCCAGGTGCCACCGAGCACGATGAGCTCTATCTTGTCGGTCGCATGCCCCATCTGCGAAAGCGCGGTCAGACGAGCGCTCACCTGCAGATACGGGTCAAAGCAGTTTTGCTCCGCACGGGCGCACGCCGGCTCGGCGTGCAGATAGCTTTTAGGCATGCGCAGGTCATTGGGGCAAAACAGGCAATCGCCCGAGCATGGCCAGGGCTTGGTAATGACGGTAATGGTCGCCACGCCCGAAGCCGTGCGACGAGGCTTCATACGCAGCACCTGCAGCAGTCGACGTTCCAGCTCGGTATCGACATTCCACGCAGCCCAACGAGCCGGCTCCTCACGTTTAACCCGCTGGTAGAACGGCAGCAGACGGCGCTTGGCCAAATCGCGTTTGTCGGCACCCTCACGGCGCGCTCGGCATGTATCAGTTTGACGAGCGCCTTGTCGTCCACGGTCTCGCCGCGACGCAGGGCCTCAAGTATGTTCAAGATAATCTGTTCCATGCCCCCATTGTAAAGGCAAAGGCGCCGGAGCCCGTCACGGCTCCGGCGCTCCATCAAACAGCGCAGCATGGTTTATAAGTCTTCGATAACCGCCCGTCACTCTGAATCAAATGACATGTCGCCCGAACCAACCTCAAAACGAT
>ENA-OQIO01000095-OQIO01000095.1-human-gut-metagenome-genome-assembly--contig:-NODE-95-length-41248-cov-3.211936_pt1 | contig 41248 bp, 49 predicted proteins | sample MGYA00242573_ERZ504737 | MGnify/ENA primary metagenome ERZ504737 (study PRJEB26092, sample SAMD00036203) | human gut metagenome | host: Homo sapiens | study: EMG produced TPA metagenomics assembly of...
CGTCTTTTTGTATTTTACATAAAAATAATAAAATTTTATAACAATTTTAGTTAAAAAGTAGTATAATGTTGTAAGTTTATAAAATGCGTTTTATAAACATCATTTGTTAATGCACATCAAAGATACTGTGCGAAGAATAAGGGGAGTGTTATGAAAAGTTTTAAACTGACAAAAGAAGAAGCTACAATGTTAGCACAAAAATATGCTACACCATTAGAGGTGATTTCTTTAGAGCATATTGAGGAAAATTATAATTTATTGTGCAAACATATACCGAGGTTGAAGGTTTTTTATGCAATCAAAGCTAATTCAGCGAAATGTATTTTGGAAAAGCTGATAAAATTAGGCTCTAATTTTGATGTCGCTTCAGCCGGAGAGATAAGGCTATTGTCTAAAATGGGTGTATCAGGGGAGAAAATGATTTATGCTAATCCTGTAAAGACGATAGAAGGCTGATTGAAGCTAGTAAGGTAGGTATAAAGCGATTTACTTTTGACAGTGAAAATGAAATTGATAAAATAAAAAAATATGTACCAGATGCAGAAGTTTTAGCTCGTGTGAAGATTAAACAATCTGATGCTATTGTGAATTTAAATATAAAATTTGGTGCAGATGAAACTAAAATTTTAGATTTATTAAATTATGCAAAAGCAAATGGTTTAAAAGCAAATGGGATATGTTTTCATGTAGGTAGTCAGGTTTTATCTACAAAATCATATGAAAGGGCATTTTCATTAGCACGAGGTTTAATAGATAGATTAAAAGCTAGTGGGATTGATATAAAATATATGGATATCGGTGGCGGTTTACCTGTAGCATGTTTAGATAAAGATGTTGATGCAGAAAAAATCATGAAAAATATAAATGATTGTTTAGTTGATTTTGAAGATGTAGAAGTTTGGGCTGAACCTGGTCGATATATTTGCGGTAATGCAGTAAATGTGATTACTTCTATAATTGGTAAACAAATGCGTGATGAAAAACAATGGTATTATATAGATGATGGTATATATGGTTCTTTTTCGGGAATTTTATTTGACCATTGGGATTATGATATAATATCATTGAAAGATGAAGATAATACTTATGAAAAAGCCACTATAGCAGGCCCAAGTTGTGATTCGTTGGATATAGTAAAAAAAGAAATGTATTGCCCTAAATTAGATGAGGGTGATTTATTAATAGCCTTAAATGCTGGGGCTTATAGTAAAGTATCGGCTACAACTTTTAATGGCTTTTCTTTACCAAAAACAGTGGCATTAGAATAGTATTTTTGAGAGGAGGAAATACCATAAATAAAGCATCTATTGCCAATTTATTAGTGATTGTTTTAGTTTTATGTGGTATATTTTTTACAATGTCTCCTGAAAGCCAAGAAGGATATAGTTCTTTTATGGAAATAATGTTAGGTTTAGTAGGGGCATTTGTAGTTGTAACTGTCGTTAGAATGATAGTGGCAAATAAAAGAAATAAATAAGTAAAATAGTTAAAATTAATTTATTTAATATTGAGATTAAAATTCCTATATTTTTATATAGGAATTTTTTTTATGATATACTAGATTTAGTTTTAAAAGGAGGTTTTTTGATGGAGCAAAATAATACACCTTTGTATACAGCAATGAAAAAATATATTGAAGATAAAGCAATGGCTTTTCATACACCAGGACATAAACAAGGCAAAGGTGCTGCAAATGAACTTCATGAAATGATAACAGATACAGGTCTTAAGATGGAAGTATCTTTGATGGAAGAATTAGATGATATACATGGAGCTTCTACGTGTATAAAACAGGCACAAGATTTGGCAAGTGATTTATATGGTGCAGATGAAACTAGATTTTTTATCAATGGAACAACAGGGGCTATTCATGCGATGATTTTAACAGCTGTAAATCCTGGAGATAAGATAATAATACCTAGAAATGCACATCGTTCCGTACTTGGCGGTTTGGTTTTAGCAGGGGCAATACCTGTATTTATTCAACCAGAAATAGATGAAAATTTAGGTATTGCTATGAGCATTACGAAAACTGAATTAGAAAAAGTAATACGTGAAAATAAAGATGCTAAAGCTGTAGTAATGGTTTATCCTACATATTATGGAGTGGCAGGGGATATACAAAGTATAGCTAATTTAGTGCATGAAAATAATATGTTATTATTAGTTGATGAAGCACATGGGCCACACTTAGCTTTTTGCGATAAATTGCCAATACAAGCATTATCAGCAGGAGCAGATATTGTTGCACAAAGTACGCATAAAATAGTAGGTTCAATGACGCAAACTTCTTTATTGCATATGAAAAAACAACACGTAGATATAGAGCGTTTTAATAAAATGTGCAGTTTAGTGCAGTCGACAAGCCCTAATTATTTATTGTTAGCTTCACTTGATATAGCACGCAGACAGATGGCAATGGAAGGTAGAGATTTAGTCGGTAGAGCTGTGCAATTAGCGGAAGATTTACGTGAGCAAATCAATAAAATTCCAAATCTAAGCTGTTTTGGTCATGAATATATGAACAGTGAAGGCAAATATGATTTAGATGTAACAAAAATAACTGTTTGTGTGCGTAAATTGGGGATAAGTGGAGCTCAGGCAGAACAGATTTTGCGACATAAATATAAAATTCAATGTGAATTATCTGATATGTATAATTTATTATTCATTATTTCTTACGCTGATAGTGAGAAAGAATGTGCGTATTTATTAAATGCTTTGCAAGAATTAGCAAAATCTTTTCAGGATAAAGAAACAAATCCTTTAGTACAGATTAATTTGCCAAGTATTCCTCGTTATGTTTTATCACCAAGACAAGCAATGTTTGCTAAGACGAAGAAAGTAAAATTTGCGCAAAGTGTAGGCAAAATAGCTGGGGAATTGATTACATTTTATCCACCGGGAATACCTGTGATTTATCCAGGGGAAGAAATAAGTCAAGAAATTATTGATTATGTATTGTTGCAAAAACAAAACGGGGGCAATATAATAGGCCCAGAAGATACGAATTTAGAAAATATTAATATAGTGGAGGAATAATGGTGAAAGGAAAGCTCATAATCATTGAAGCTGGTGATGGTTGTGGTAAAGCTACACAAACTAAGCTTTTATATGATAGATTAAATCAAGCAGGTTACAAGGTAAAAAAAATAGAGTATCCAGATTATGAAAGTCCAGCATGTACACCGGTAAAAATGTATTTGCAAGGTGAGTTTGGCGGTCATGTAGATGATGTAAATGCCTATGCTGCTTCTGTATTATTTGCTGTGGATAGATATGCTTCATATCGCATGAAATGGAAAAAAGATTACGAAGAAGGCACTATTATTTTAGCGGATAGATATACTACTTCTAATATGGTTCATCAAGCTGTAAAAATAGAAGATAGCAAAATGCGTGATGAATTTTTATCATGGCTTTGGGATACAGAATTTACGAAAATGGGACTTCCAGTGCCGGATAAAGTTATTTTCTTGAATATGCCACCAGATATCAGCAATAAATTGATTGATAATAGAGCTAAAAAAGATAATCGCAAAAAAGATATTCATGAACAGGATAAAAATTATTTAGAAAAATGCCATGAAGTTTATCAAGAAATGGCAAATCGCTATGATTGGGATATCGTAGAATGTGCAAAGGATAATCAGTTAAGAACTATAGAAGAAATTCATGAAGATGTTTGGCAAAAAATTCAAGGTCTGATTAAATAAAAATAGTAGATAAAAGTCTATAAACTTTATAATTAAATAGCTTTATGATATACTAAGTTTTAGTCATAAAAAATAAATTATGGCTAAAACTTTTTTATTAATGAAAATTTTGCTATCTAAATATATGTAAGAGTAAAGGATGTTCAGTATGAGTCAAGAAAAGAATAGCATATTGAAAGATGATTTCTATTCCATGATACAGATGCAACGCGTAAAAGTAGATGATGAATATAAATTATTATTGCAAGATCCTAATAATGAACAGATGCAAGTATATCAAACACTCATTAAAGATTTTGTAACTATGGCTGTAAAACAATTTTATATTGTAGTGATGAGTTCTGCTAAAGAGGAATTATCACAATATATTTATACGATTATGCAAATAAAGTAGATGATTTATTATTAAATATCAATCAATGTATTGAAAATGAAGATACAGTATCTTTGACACAATATCATAAGCAAATAGATGAACTTTTAGATAAGTTTATCTACATAAATTAAGATGATTAGTTGGCAAAATATTTATGGGCATGAGCAAATAAAAGCGGATTTACAATTATTATTGCAAGAAAATAAATTGCCTCATGCCTTATTATTTTCAGGAATTGATGGTATTGGTAAATTATTGACGGCTAAGATGTTAGCTAAATCGCTACTTTGCTGTAATTCGCAACAAGGCAATATGGCTTGTGGTTATTGTAATTCTTGCAAGATGTTTGATGAACAAAATCACCCTGATTTTTATTATTTGGAGCCAGAAGGTAAAACAAGAAAATTGATTAAGATTGAGCAAATTCGTCAAATACAAGCAAAAATAGCTTTATCGCCATATCTGTCAGATAAACAAGTGGTGATTATAAATGATGCTCAATATTTAAATGATACAGCAGGAAACAGTTTGCTTAAGACTCTAGAAGAGCCAATAGGTGAAGTGTTTTTTATTTTAATCACTTCTAATAAAGATATGATACTGCCTACTATATTATCGCGTTGTATGAAGATATATTTTGCGCCTCTTTCTTATCTAGATGTGGCGAAGGTTTTACAACAAAAAATACAGATTGAAGAAGATAAAGCTAAAATCATTGCTAGATTGTCTGGTGGCAGTATATTAAAAGCTATGCAATTTATTGATGATGATGCTCTAGCCTTAAGACAAAAGGCGTTATCTTGTCTTCAAGACAATTTTTCCATAAAAGATATATGGTCATTTATTGATGAATTATCAAGTTTTGAGCGAAATAAGATAAATGATATAATGAGTCATTTACAAATGCTATTGAGAGACTTATTACTGATGAAGGTTAATAAAGATAGTGATATTATTTATAATCAGGATATAAAAGATGATTTATTGAATATACAAAACAAGTATGATGAAGTTAATCTATTAACTAAATTGACCTTAGTAGAAGAGATTTTAAAACGGTTAAATTCTAATGCAGATATAAAACTCATCTTGCAGAAATTTATTTTAGATTGGCAAAATAAATAAACGAGAAATAGACAGGAGGGCACTTTGTGCAGACCGTTGTAGGTGTAAGATTTAAAAAAGCTTGTAAAATATATTATTTTGGGTTAGGTGGATTGGAATTAGCCCAAGGTGATGGCGTAGTAGTAAAAACTGCTCGTGGTGTTGAATTTGGAACAGTTGTTATAGGGCCACGTGATGTACCAGATTCAGAAGTTGTACAGCCATTAAAAGATGTACAAAGAAAAGCAACACAAGAAGATATTGATAAATTGGCAGAAAACAGCGAAAAGGAAAAAGAAGCTTATGCTATTTGTGAAGAGAAAATTCGCTTGCGTGAATTGCCAATGAAACTCATCAGCGTAGAATATACTCTTGATGTGAATAAGATAATTTTTTATTTCACTGCTGAAGGTAGAATTGACTTTAGAGAATTAGTAAAAGATTTGGCAGCAGTATTCCATACTCGCATTGAGCTTCGTCAAATTGGCGTACGTGATGAAGCAAAATTATTAGGTGGAATAGGTTGCTGTGGTAGACCACTTTGCTGTGCTACTTTTTTAGGCGATTTTGAGCAGTATCCATTCGCATGGCGAAAGACCAGAGTTTATCTTTAAATCCAACAAAAATATCTGGTATTTGCGGTCGTTTGATGTGTTGTTTAAAATATGAAAATGATTTATACCAAGGTTGTTGCAAACAAAATAGTATTATTGCTCCGCCAAAACAAGGTAGTCGTGTAGTATCTATGGAAGGCGAAGGAAAAGCTATTTCTATCAATATGCAAAAACGTACTGTAACTGTATTATTAGACTCTAAAAAAACTATTGTGGCTTCATGGGAAGATGTTGTAGAAAAAGATGACGATGATATCTGATTGGAATTTAAATTTAAAAGAAAATGAACGTATAGATGATTTATTAGCTGGCGGATTGAAAATAATTCAAAACAATAAAGAATTTTGTTTTTCCATTGATGCTGTATTATTAGCACATTTTGTAACTGTACGTAAAAATGCTAAAGGATTAGATTTAGGCACAGGAACAGGTGTTATTCCCTTATTATTATCCAATAGAGCGATGAAAATGGACGCTTTGGAGATAAATCCTGTAACTTGTGAAATTGCCAAACGCAATATGGTCATGAATAACTTCAAGACAAGATTTGCGTTCAAGAAGGCGATTTATGCAAGATAAAAGAATATTATAAACCTCAATCTATGGATTTTGTCGTATCTAATCCACCTTATCGTCAAATAAATCAAGGTCATTTAAATATTTTAGATGGAGTGGCAAGAGCTAGACATGAAATAACAGCTACACTTGATGATGTAGTGCGTGCAGGTAGTTTTGTATTGAAGAGAAAAGGTCGTTTTGCATGGTACATTTGCCAGAGCGACTAGGCGAAATCATGGTGGCTTTTCACAAATATAATATTGAAGCGAAAAGACTGCAATTAGTACAACCAAAACGAGATAAAGCACCGAATATAGTCTTGATTGAAGGTGTCAAAGAAGGCGCTCCAGGTGGATTGAGTGTAGAGCCAGCGCTTATTGTCCATGAAGATAATGGTGATTATACAAGAAAATTAATGGAATATTATTATCCAGATAGATTGTAAGAGGTGAGGTGAATATATATGATAGAAAATAAAAATGGCTGTTTATATTTAGTAGCTACTCCTATTGGAAATTTAGAAGATATGACTTATCGTGGAGTTAGAATTTTAAATGAAGTAGATTTAATAGCAGCTGAAGATACAAGAAATACACGAAAATTATTATCACATTATGATATTCATACGGCGCTTACAAGCTATCATGAACATAATAAATTTGAAAAAGGGCCACAGCTTATAACAAAACTTCAAGAAGGATTAAATATCGCTGTAGTAAGTGATGCAGGTCTTCCAGGAATTGCTGACCCTGGTACGCATTTAGCACAACTAGCAATACAGGAAGGTATAAAAGTAACGCCTATTCCTGGAGCAAATGCAGCACTATCGGCACTTATTTGTTCTGGTATAGATACAAGAAAATTCACTTTCATAGGATTTTTGCCCAAGACAAGCAAAAAGCGCAAAGAATTATTAGAGGCTATAAAACTTAGAGAAGAAACATTGATTTTTTATGAAACACCATATCATCTAAAAGATATGTTGAAAGAATTAATGAATGTTTTAGGCAAAGATAGACAGGCTTCAACTTGTAGAGAGCTTACGAAAAAATTTGAAGAATTTAATCGTGGCACTTTAGAAGAATTGGTAAATTTCTTCCATGAAAATGAACCTCGTGGTGAATTTGTAGTTATTGTATCTGGAATTACTGAAGAAATGTTAAATGAACAAGAAGATACAAAAGAAGATATCTCTCCTGTGAAATATGTGCAGGACTTAATGGAAAAGGGTATAAACAAAAAAGAAGCTATGCGTATGGCTGCAAAAGCTTTAAATATGAGTAGACGAGATATTTATCAAGCATTGTTAAAAGATGATTGATATTTTATGTATTTGATATAAAATAAAAACTCTGCTATATCTAAATTGATATTTTGGATATAACAGAGTTTTTTATTAAAGCTTAGATAATAGAGTTGTTTGTGTTGGTTGAGGTAAATCTGTTTCAGGAAGTGGAAGCGCAGAAGATTTTACTTCTTGAGGAATTTCATCAACTGTAGTGTTGTTTAGATGAGAAATTCTAATATTTAAATTGAATTTGCTGAGATTTAGATAATTTTTGAAAGTATTGCGCAATACATAACCATTCATATCAGAAAATTCTTCATCAGGAATACTATCTAAAACTTCATTACCAAATTCTTGAATATTATTGGAGAAATCTGTTTTTAAATTAGTTATGGATAGAGATTTTTTATCAATGGTCAATTCATAACTAATCTTTCTAGGTTTAGCAAGACTTTCTACTAATTGAGGATTTTTGGCTAGTAGATTATCTAGTTTTTCTAAATTTTGCTTTTGTTTATCATCTTTAGCATAAAGCGTTTTTAATTCTGCCTTCATGCCTTCATCTAAAATTGGTCTAGTATAAGTTACATAGATTTTAGCAGTATTTTTATTCACATCATACATAAATATATTAGTGATATTTTGAGTGAATTTATCTAAATTAAATTGTTTTTTTGGGAGAATAATTCATTGGCATTATCAGCAAGTGTTGTACTAGATATATACCATTGGTCAGGATTTATATCATTGATAAGAGGAGTTGTTTTCATCTTTAAATATTGATTTAAATTAGTATCAGCAATCTCAGTATAAAATTGAGTTGTAGCTTCAAATTTAATAGTATCTATCCAGCTATTAAAAGAAATATTTATATTACCAGATGTATTCATTAATTCAGAGTATTTACCATCGACAATGATATCACCATCAGCAAGTGGACTTGTCATAGATAAATTGATTTTATAAGTCAAATTTTTAGCATTAGCAGTATTTTCTACAGCTTGTTTGAGGTAATCAATGGCTTCATCTTGTGCTTTATTAGCAAAAACTGTGCTACTAAAACAAAATACAAATAAAGATAATAGTAAAATTAATAAATGCTTCGATTTCATAGTATTCATAGTATCGCCACCTTTATACTTTTTCTTTAATTATACCATAGATTATTAGTAGGTTAATATTTTTATTATGGATTTTTTTGTATTTGTTGTATAATAAATTAGATACAAATTTTTAAAGGAGGAATTATTGTTGGCTAAACAATCTTTTTATATAACTACGCCAATTTATTATCCTAGTGCAAAACTTCATATCGGTCATGCTTATTGTACAACAATTGCAGATAGTATTGCTCGTTATAAACGTTTATCCGATTTTGATGTATTTTTCTTAACTGGTTCTGATGAACACGGTCAAAAAATTGAACAGAAAGCCGAAGAACAAGGCGTTACTCCTATTGAATATGTAGATAAAATAGTTGCAGGCTTCCAAAATTTATGGAAAAGATTAAATATCTCTAATGACGATTTCATTCGTACTACACAAAAACGCCATGAAAAAGTAGTACAAGAAGTTTTCAAACGCATTTATGAAAAAGGCGATATTTATAAAGGTGCATATAAAGGCTTATATTGCACACCTTGCGAAAGCTTCTGGCTCGAACGTCAATTAGTTGATGGTAAATGCCCAGATTGCGGTCGTGAAGTGAAAGAAGTAGCAGAAGAAGCATATTTCTTCAAGATTTCTAAATATGCTGATCGCTTACTTGAATATATTGAAGCAAATCCAGATTTCATTCAGCCAGTATCTCGCAGAAATGAAATGATTAACTTCATTAAACAAGGCTTAGAAGATTTATGTATTTCTCGTACATCTTTTGACTGGGGTATTCCTGTACCAATTGATGAAAAACATGTAATTTATGTATGGTTTGATGCACTTACAAACTATTTAACACCAATTGGATATTTAGATGACCCAGAAAAATTCAACAAATTCTGGCCAGCAGACCTTCACCTCGTAGGTAAAGAAATTGTTCGCTTCCATACAATTATTTGGCCAATAATCTTAATGGCACTTGATTTACCACTTCCTAAAAAAGTATATGGTCATGGTTGGCTTATAGTTGATGGCGATAAAATGAGTAAATCTAAAGGAAATGTAATCGATCCAATCGGCTTAATTGACGAATTTGGCGCAGATGCTATCCGTTATTTCTTACTTCGTGAAATCAATTTAGGTCAAGACGGTAACTTCTCTCGTGATGCTTTGATTTCTCGTATTAATTCTGACCTTGCAAATGACCTTGGAAACTTATTACATCGTACACTTAGTATGATTAATAAATATAATAAAGGCATTATCGAACAGCCTGGCGATATTCGTGAAGTAGACCAAGCATTAATTGATGATGCTACAAAAACTATTGCTGAATATAAAAACTACATGGATAATATGAAACTCAGCGATAGCATCAAACTTGTATGGTCATTTATTAGCCGTACAAATAAATATATTGATGAAACTACTCCATGGGTTTTAGGAAAAGATGAAGCTAGAAAAGCTGAATTAAATCGTGTACTTTATGATTTAGTAGAAAGCTTACGTGCAATCAGTGTAATGATTGAGCCATTTATTCCTACTACAGCTCGTCGTATTTGGGCTCAATTGAATTTACCACAAAACTTTGATGAAATTCGCATCAGCGATATCGAAGGTTGGGGCAAAACTCCTGTAGGTATTCAAATCAATAAACCAGAACAGCTCTTCCCTCGTATTGAAATCGAAGAAGAAAAACTAGAAGCTAAAAAAGAAGTAAAAGAAAATAAAAAAGCTAAAAAAGAAGAACAAAAAGCTCCAGAAAAAGCCAAAGAAAATGAAGATGGCATGATTGGCATAGAAGATTTTAGCAAAATTGATTTACGTGTAGTAGAAATCTTAGCTGCTGAACCTGTGCCAAAAACAGATAAACTCATGAAAATACAAGTTTCTTTAGGCGATGAAGAAAGAACAGTAGTATCTGGTATTGCTAAACACTACAAACCAGAAGATTTAATTGGCAAACATGTAGTTTTAGTTGCTAATTTAAAACCTGCAAAACTTCGTGGTGTAATGAGCATGGTATGCTTTTAGCTGCTTCTAAAGGCGATGAACTTCAAATAGTAGAAACTACAATGCCTGTAGGTAGTAAGGTGAAATAATGTTAGTAGATACACATGCACATCTTGATGATTTAAAATACGAAGAAGATAGACAAGAAGTAATAGCTAGAGCAAAAGCTGAAGGTACAACAAGAATTATCACTATGGGTGATACTATGGAGTCTTCATTTAATGCTATTAAAATTGCAGATAATTTTGATGGTGTTTTTGCAGGAGCTGGAGTACATCCACAAGAAGCTTTGAGCATACAAAGCAATAAAGATTATGATACTTTAGCAGAACTTATGACTTTACCAAAGGTAAAAGTTTTAGGTGAAATAGGCTTAGATTATTATTATGAAAATGCTCCTCGTAAAGTTCAGCGTGAAGTATTTATTCGTCAATTAGATGTAGCAAGACAAATGCATATGCCAGTTAGCATACATGACCGTGATGCTCATGGTGATACTATGGCAATCTTGAAAAAAGAAGGAAAAGGGCTGACAGGCTCAATACATTGTTTTTCTGGTAGCTATGAAATGGCAAAAGAATTATTAAAAATGGGTTGGTTCTTAGGTGTTGATGGACCGCTTACTTTTAAAAATTCAGCAAAATTGCCAGAAATAGTGGCCAAAATTCCTTTGGAAAGATTGCTTTTAGAAACAGATTGCCCATATTTGGCACCTGTTCCTAAACGTGGTAGACGCAATGAACCAGCATATGTAAAATATATAGCAGAAAAAGTAGCAGAGATTAGAAATATTTCTTTAGAAGAAGTAGCAAATCAAACAACTAAAAACGCTATAGAAGTATTTAATTTATAAAATAAAAGCTTTTCTTTAAGTGGAAGTAAAATTCCTTTAAAGAAAAGCTTTTTTATCTTGTTTTTATATAAATAATATTAATTTTTATAGAATTGAATTATATATGTAATTAATAATTATACAAAAAACACGATAAATGATATATATGTGAAATAGATTAATTATAAGTAAAATTTCTGTATTTATTTTTATGAGCCATTTGCATTTAAATGCCTTATTTATTTACATGAAATACATCATATTTTAGGTGTAAACACATAGAAAAATCCTTTATTTATAAGGTTTTTTACTAGATTACAATTTACAATTTTACAAGTGCAAATGTTACATATTTATGAAGAAATTTGACACAAGTGTAAATACTTGGTATAATATCTTTTCGTAAAGGAGGAATTCAATGGATTTTAAAAACCTATTAAGCCACAATTTAACAAAATGTAAACTAACTGCAGTAGTGGTTTTATGTTTTGCAATGGCTACATTAACTGGATTTGTAACAGCAAATAAAAATGTCACAATTGTAGCAGATGGTAATAAAATGGTAGTCAATACGGTCTATGATAATCCAAAGAATATATTGAAGCAAGCTGGTATAAAGTTAGATAATGGAGATGATTATACAGTATCTACAGGTAATATAACTGATAATGCTGTAATTACAATCAATCGTGCAATGCCAGTAACTGTAGAAATTGATGGAGATACAAAAGTAGTAAAAACCACAAAGAAAACTGTGGGTGAATTGATATCTTCAATGAATTTAGATGAAGATAAGTATTTTGTTGAGGGCGGTAAAGATACTCAACTACATACTGATGCAAAAGTAAAAGTTTTAAATGTTTCTAGTAAATTAGTATTAAGAGATGAAGTACAAAATTATCAGGTGATAAAAGAGCCAGATAGCTCTATGATCCGTGGTAATGAAGAAGTAATTCAAGCTGGAAGAAATGGTTTAAATAGATTATTAGTTAGAGAAAAATATCATAAAGGTATTAAAGTGGGAGAAGAAGTAGTACAAACTTCTCAATTAGTTCGTCCTGTAAATCAGGTTATTCGTAAAGGCACAGCAGAACCGATGAATACTATTGGTTTGAGATCATATTCTCAAGTATTGTATATGGAAGCTAGTGCATATTTACCTTATGATGGTGGCGGTGCTGGATATACAGCGCTTGGTATTCCTGCTCGTTATGGTGTAGTAGCTGTAGACCCAGATATTATTCCACTTGGAACGCGTGTATATATTCCAGGTTATGGTGAAGCTATTGCGGCAGATACTGGCGGTGCGATTAATGGCTATATGATTGATTTATGTATGGAAGATTATACTCAAGCTATAGCTTTTGGTCGTCGTGGTGTAGAAGTTTATATTTTAGATTGATATTTGTATAAATTGATTTAAAATAGTAGGATAGATAGAAAATTATATATAAAGATGAAAAAGAGTCTGTAAGTTTACAGGCTCTTTTTGTCTAGAGTATATGGCTTTTTACTTGCGTTTTTTGATATATTTTTGTTATACTAAAAAAATATGAGTTTATTTGTAATATTTTAGTTGAAAAATAAGTGAGAAGGTTTTTAATGATAAAAGAAGTTTTAGTTGTAGAAGGAAAAATGGACGTTGTAGCCATTAATAAAGCAGTTGAAGCTGATTGTATTATCACAGAAGGTTTTAATTTATTGCCTAAGACTATAAAAAATATTAGAGCTGCTTATGAAAAACGTGGCATTATTATTTTAACTGACCCAGATTCAGCTGGAGAGCGAATTCGCACATATTTAACAAGAAGATTTCCTAATGCAAAGCACGCTTTTGTACCTTGTGAAGAAGCTACTGCAAATGATGATATCGGTATAGAGCAGGCAAGTCCTGAAGCTATTCGTAAAGCATTGGCTAAAGTGCGTACAATGAATTGGAAACCTAGTGATGAATTTAGTGCTACTGATTTAATTTTAAATCGCTTAAATGGTTTTGCAAATTCTGGTGTTCGCAGGGCAAAATTAGGTGCTATTTTAGGAATTGGTTTTGCAAATGCTAAAACTTTTTTTACGCAGATTAAATAATTATGGAATTACTAGAGATGAATTTAATCAAGCTTTAGCAAAATTAAATTCAGAAAATGACATTAACGAAGTTGAAAATAAATAATAAATTGGAGGATTTTTAATTAATGAAGCAACCTACTATTGCTAATAAGAAGGTTACAAGATATATTTTACAGCGTTTTGGCATTCATATGAGCAAACGCTTAGGACAGAACTTTTTAATAGATGCTAATATTGTACAGGGCATTGTAGATGCAGCAAATGTACAGGAAAATGATAGAGTATTAGAAATCGGCCCGGGTATCGGTACTTTGACTCAAGCTTTAGCTGAAACTGGAGCAGAGGTTACTTGTGTAGAATTAGATAAAAGATTGCCAGAAGTTTTGGCACATACTTTAGATGCTTATGACAATGTGCGTGTTATTCAAGGAGATATTTTAAAAGTAAATATTCCAGAAATCATGGGCGATAAACCATTTAAAGTAGTAGCTAATTTGCCGTATTATATTACTACACCAATTATCATGGCTTTGCTCGAAAAACATTTGCCCATAACAGATATCGTAGTAATGGTACAAAAAGAAGTAGCAGAACGTATGGCAGCACAGCCAGGCGGTAAAACATATGGTGCTTTATCTGTAGCAGTGCAGTATTATACAGTGCCTGAAATCGCTTTATATGTACCACCACGTTCTTTTATGCCACCTCCAGAAGTGGATTCTGTAGTAGTGAATTGTAAAGTCAGACAGACTCCTGCCGTAGAACTTATTGATGAAAAAATGTTCTTTAGAGTGGTAAAAGCAGCTTTTGGTCAACGTCGTAAGACTTTAAATAATGCTTTAAAATCCATGGGTGTAGATAAAAATATTATTGCTGATGTATTAGATAAAGCTGGAATAGAAGCAACTCGTCGCGGAGAAACTTTGACTATGGAAGAGTTTGGAGCTATTGCTAATATTTTGGTACAAATGGCAAAACAGGAGGCATGATTTATGAAATTTGTTTCTTGGAATGTAAATGGTCTTCGTGCTTGTATGAATAAGGGTTTCATGGAGACTTTTCAGACTTTAGATGCAGATATTTTTTGTTTACAAGAAACAAAAATGCAACCTCATCAATTAGAATTAGATTTACCTAGATATAAACAGTATTGGAATAGTGCAGAAAAAAAGGGTTATTCAGGTACAGCTATTTTTACTAAAGTAGAGCCATTAAATGTAAGTTATGGTTTAGGTATAGAAGAACATGACCACGAAGGTCGTGTAATTACTTTAGAATTTGATAAATTCTTTATGGTCTGCGTATATACACCAAATTCTAAGCGAGAATTAGAGCGCTTGGATTACCGTATGCAATGGGAAGATGCTTTTCGCAATTATTTAGTTGAATTAAACAAACAAAAACCTGTTGTGATGTGTGGAGATTTAAATGTTGCTCATAAAGAGATTGATTTAAAAAATCCTAAGACAAATCGCCGTAGTGCAGGTTTACAGATGAAGAACGCAGTAAAATGACTGAATTATTACAAGCAGGTTTTGTAGATACTTTCCGTTATCTTTATCCGGATAAAACAAGCATTTATTCATGGTGGTCATATATGCGAAAAGCTCGTGAAAATAATGCTGGGTGGAGAATTGATTATTTTATCGTATCTAAAGATATTGAAGAAAATATAAAAGAAGCTGGCATTCACAATGAATTTTTTGGTAGTGACCATTGTCCAGTTAGTTTGGAATTAGATATTTAAATAAAATGGCAATAGACTTTATTTCATGATAAGCCTATTGCCATTTTTTATCCTTCAAAACTGTATTCAATTATGCTACCAGATGGGCAAGAAACTTCTTTTCCTTTAAATAGTAAACCCGAAAAAGGAACGATGATACTACTTGCTATATTGCATAATTTTTGCCACCTTTTAATTTTAAATCGCAAGGAAATTCTAAAATACTGCCATCAGCTAAGGTGATATTATTTAATTTTATGCGGATAATAGCACTTTCCCCAAGCAATCTACTGCCATGGATTTTAGTAATCATACCTTGAAGTTTTGTATCTTTAGGTAAAATGATTTCGTTGTTAACAACTAAATCTTGGTGAAGACGGAAGTTGATTAAATCGTATTTATGATTAGTTTTACTGTCTAAATTATCTATATTTATTATTTGCATAGTAGTTTTTTCTGGTAAATGTAAATAAGTAGTAGTATTAGTTGTGGTATTTTGAGCATACGTTATAGAAGGTAAGTAAATAATACAAGATAAAATAATTATTAAAGTAAGAAAAACAGATTTTGGTGACATAAAAAATTCCTTTCATATTAAAAAATATATTAACATTATAATAGATATATTTAATTAAGTTAAGATAATTATTTATATTGACAGTATAATTATAGAATGATATAATATTACTGTTGTTTAACACAATATGCCGAAGTGGCGGAATTGGCAGACGCACTTGACTCAAAATCAAGCGTAGTCCCCTACGTGCCGGTTCGAGTCCGCCTCGGCACCATTAGTAAATTCAAGCTTTACGGGTTTTCCGTAAAGCCTTTTTTGTTGTCTAATTTTGAGTATATAAACTTTTAAATAATTCTATTTAATAATAAGAGGTCATGGCAAGAAAGATAAAGTCAATTATAAAAGAAAAAAATATATAGGTTATAATAAAATTTTTAAAGATTTAGAAGTAAAAATTGGTTTGATTTTTCTTTATAAGTAGAAATAAAGAAGCTATAACAAAAAGAGTTAAAACTCAAATTGTTATAGCTTTACGAAGATTTATTCTTTGATATTATGGTAATATATTGCTTTTGATTTTTTATCAATATACCTAGTTGGAATCAGGAAAAAGTATTTCAATAGCTATAATAAATAGTACAAATCCAACTATAAACAGTATAAATCACCTCTTATAATAATCATTATTTATAATATAAGGCTAATTAAAATAATTTTACCAAATGTGCCGTAAAGCCCCGTGCTTTAGCACTGGGGATATAAGGCACGTCCGACGAATTTGCGTAAGCAATTGAAGTCGGACCATTTTATTTTGTATATTCATATGCTATCATATAACTACGAATAACAATAAAGGCGGTGAGATAAATGAAAACCTATTGCTTTAAGCTATATAACTCTAAACGAAATAAAAAACTTCATAGGCAGATTAATGCGGCAGGTCTCATTTATAATCACTGCATTGCAATTCACAAACGGTACTATCGTTTATTTAAAAAATCATTGCACAAATTTGTTCTGCAGAAACACTTAACTAAACTGAAAAAACGGGCAAAATTCAGCTATCTTAAAGAAATAGGTTCACAATCAGTACAAAATATAACTGAACGCATAGACCGTGCCTATAAGTTGTTTTTCAGAAATCAGAAGCATAATGTCCGTTCAGCTCCTCCGTCGTTTAAAAAGATACGTAAATATAAATCATATACTTTGAAAACGTCCGGTTGGAAATTATTGGGTGGAAATGTTATTAGAATTGCCAATCAGAAATATCGCTATTTTAAATCGCGGGATATTGACGGAAAAGTAAAGACCGTAACCATAAAGCGCGATGCTTTAGGCGATATTTATTTGTATTTTTCCTGTGAAACAAATGAAAATGAAGTCTTAACAAGAACAGGTGAAAGCGTCGGTTTTGACTTCGGGTTAAAGATATTTCTCACAGGTTCAGAACGGAAAAATATCATCTCTCCGCTGTTTTTCAAGCAGAATGCAAAATTAATTGTTAAAGCTAACCGCAATTTATCCCGTAAACAAAAAGCTTCTAACAATCGCCAAAAAGCAAGACTGAATTTGGCAAGACTGCATAAAAAAGTAACGAATATGCGCCGTGATTTTCATTGGAAAACGGCACAGTATCTCACTGGTAAATATGCCTTAATCTCTATCGAAAATTTGAATTTAAAAGCCATGCAGAAACGTTTCGGCAGAAAGATATCCGATTTAGGTTTTGCCGATTTTGTAAACAAGTTGAAGTATGAAACACAAAAGGCAGGTTCCAACGTTGTTGAAGTAGGAAATTTCTTTCCGTCAAGTCAGCTATGCAGTAATTGTGGCTATCAAAACAAAGAACTCAAAGAATTGAGAATAAGAGAATGGACTTGTCCAAAATGCGGTAAACATCATGATAGGGATTTAAACGCCGCTATAAATATAAAGAAAGAAGGAGAAAGAATTTTTTTCTCCCGCAAGTAATAAGTAAATATGGGCAGGGCGTTGTCCATTGTGGAGAGAACTCGTAAGACTGTCTTTTGATAGCAAGGTTCGTCAGTATCCCAGAATCCCCTAGCTTTAGCTATGGGGAGTACGTCAAGGATTGTACATATTTATCATCACCACAACCTGCAACTAATACACTCATTAAAGATAATATCATTACTAATATTATTAGTCTTGGGGATTTTAACTGTTTATTCATATTAAAACTCCTTTAAAATTTATAATTATTCGCCGAATAAATCATCAAAAAGACTGTCTACGCTATCGGAAATACTGGAATCTTCTTCACCACTATCTGAAGAAATATCAGTATCTGCTGAAGGTTCAATTTGTTCTGTTGCAGTAAGTTCTGAGTTATTATCAAGATTAGAAATATGGTTTGTACCATCATCACTTGTATTAACAGGAGTTATTTGTTCACTAGCTGTACTTAGTGGGTCAATGACATTGGTAACAAATTCTTCTGGTGTTTGGATATAGTCATTGGCAGAGTCTACTGTTTGATTGATTGTATCCGTAGGATCAATTGGTGCATTGAGGTCAGGAAGAGGACTTGTATCCGTATTATGTGGTGCAGCACTAGCTGTAGAAGCAGAATGGAGCATAGAACTAGCTACAGCACCAACAGCGGCAGCTGCTGCGTATTTACCTACATTTTTTAAAGTGCTATTGTCATTATTTTGATTGGTTTGATTATTTGGATTAGAAGCAAATTGTTGATTGCCATGATTATTAGGATTTTGAGGGAAAAATGGTGCTTGAGGAGAAAAATTATTAACAGATGGCGAAGGATTATTTTGTAGAGGCGCACTTTGTTTTAATATATCCATAGCTGATACAAATAAGCCATAGCATATAAAATTTAGCATTTTGATTGCCGAGTAAAGAAGATTTTTGAAAGTGATTGATTGCTTTAATATAATTATGTTGAGGATTGTTTATATCCATGTATTGTTGACCAATAGCAAATTCTTGTGAAGCCATTTGCATATTATTAGGATTTGGCATATTATTAATTTGTTGAGTTTGTTGATTATGCATATAAGGTGGCATAGTATTAGAATTTGAAGTATTATAATTGATATTTGTTGGAGCCATATTTTGTTGTGGGGTAGGAATTTGTGAAAATTTAGCTCCGCAATTAGTGCAAAAAGCATTTTCATTAGGCATTTTAGCTCCACAATGAGTACAGAATTTATACATATAAAAAACTCCTTTTTATAAAATAAATTTAAATAATGGATAAATTTTTTATAAAAATACTTATTATAGAATTATTATGCTACTAAAAAGAGTAAATTCCCATGAACTAAATAGGTTGATTTTTTCATTGGTAGAGAAAATATATAAACATATTTAATCGTGATATTTGGTAATCTATAATTGTAAATAATAATAATGAATTTATTAAAAGTAATAGTGAAAAAAGAAGGTTTTAAAGTTAGTCTTTAAAGCCTTTTTTTATATTTGGCGATATGATAAAATATAAGCACGAATTTTAAAAATGGAGTGATATAAATGGCAAAAGATAGTTCATTCGACATTGTATCTCAAGTTGATATGCAAGAAATGAGTAATGCTGTTAACCAAACAGAAAAAGAAATTTCTCAGCGTTATGATTTCCGTGGTAGTATTGCAAGCATTGAATTAGAAGATAAAGCAATTAAAATCGCAGCAGAAGATGATTATAAATTAAATGCTATCATTGATATTTTACGTGCGCGCATGGCTAAAAGAGGCTTATCTTTACGTTCTTTAGAACTCGGTAAAATCGAAGATGCAGCAAAAGGCTCTGTTCGTCAAATGCTCACTATTAAACAGGGTATTTCTAAAGAAAATGCAAAGAAAATTATCGCTGCGATAAAAGCTACAAAATTAAAAGTTAATACACAAATGCAAGGTGAACAAGTTCGTGTTTCTGGTGCGAAAAAAGATGATTTGCAAGCAGTTATACAGACTTTAAAAGCTGGCGATTTTGGTATTGATTTACAATTCATCAATATGAGATAAAAAATTAACCACCGTTTTATGCGGTGGTTTTTTTATTTATTTCTAACAGTGAAATTTTTCATCTTTAAGGATTATGGAGTTTTAATATTTTTAGTAGCATAATAGTTGATAAAGGAGGAATAAAAATGAACATATTGAAAAAAATTTGTTTAATAGGTTTATGTGCATTTTCGGTAATATTTTGTGAAGCGATAATACCTATGCAATCAGCTTATGCTTATCAAGAAAATATTTCTCGTGGATATGAATTAATTGAAGGAACATGGCAAGGTAGAGATGGCAGTATAATGAGTATAACGGATAGAGGTTTTGGTAAAGCTCCATATAGTGTAAGAAGTGTATCCAATGATGGCAATTATACAGTTGTTACTATTAGTGTAAATGGTGGACGTAGTATAAATACTTTAACTTTTGACAATAACAATCCTAATTATATGATGTTAAATAATGTATCTACAGGATATTCAGCAGATTATGTTAGAGTTGGATAAATGAAAGATAAAACCACTATTTTAATATTTAAATAGTGGTTTTGTTTTGAGAATAAAGCAGGACTAATAATATTTATTTAGTACATAATAGTATAAAAAAATATATAAATTGTCCTTTGAGGATAAGGATTTTTTAGAGATATATAGTATAGTAAAAGCAGAAATTATAAATTATAAGGGAGGCATAATCATGAAATTTATACGTATTTGTTTATTAGTTTGTGGCTTGATGTTAGCCTTTGTCGGAGTAACATATGCAAGCTCATTTTCTGTTTCCGCAGATAAATATGGAAAAGTAGAAGGCAATGGCATAGAATTTAGTTTTCCAGAAAATAATAAAACCATTCAAATTGCATTCTTAACAAAAGATAATGAAAGATATTTAATTGCAGGTAAAGATGGAGAACCTATTTATGATGCAAAAATACCAAATGTAAAATATGTAAGAGTAAAGCAAGTATATGATACAGAAACAGGAAAATATGCTTATATTATATCGGGAAGTATAAATAGTATGGGGGATTCAGATTTGTCGCTTTTGATGGGTTATGATGAACAAAAAGAGGCATGGCAACTATATGTAAATCCAATAAATTATTATAATCCTTTAGGAAAATATGCTGAAGCAAATATATATGTAGAAAATGGAGAACTTATTTTAGCATATAGAGTGATGTCCCTACATCCAAAAGCACAAGAATATCATTTCTTCTGGGACGAAAATAGCAATTGGTTCGGCTATAAAGATTATGGAATAGTTCAACATTAATTTTTAAATTAATATATTAAGAAAAAGGCTTGATTTAATAGTTGATAAAATTATTAAGTCAAGCTTTTATAATGGTTTATTTAATATACATATGGGTTTTTTCATAAATGATTTAATTTTTTATATTAATAAATATTGGTATAATTAGAGATGATTTGATAATATTTTGTAGGTGATTATAATGTCAGAAATAAAGTTATTTAGTATAAAGAATGATGTAAAACAATTAATACCATCAGAAGTTTTATTAGAAAAAGAGTTGCAAAATTTAATAGAAGATAATATGGAAAAATTCTTTGGTGTTCGATTTTTAAAAAGCGAATATGTTATAACTAATGGAAGAATGGATAGCATAGGAATTGATGAAAATAATTGCCCTGTAATTGTAGAGTATAAGCGTAGTAGTAATGAAAATATTATAAATCAAGGATTGTTTTATTTAGATTGGCTTTTAGACCATAAAGATGCTTTTCATATGTTAGTTGCCGAAAAATATGGTTATGAATATGTGAAAAATATTGATTGGTCTGCACCATGTGTTATTTGTATTGCGAGTAATTTTACACGATACGATATACATGCTATTAATCAAATGCAAAAAAATATAAAATTAGTAAAGTATAAGAAATATAGTAATGATTTGATTTTATTTGAGCATTTAAATTCACCAAAAGTAGAAAATATTGTTCATCAAAAAGATTTGATTAGTAGGAAAAATAATAATTATAAAACTCATGTAGAAAAATTAAAAACTGTTTCAGAAAAAATAAATATATTATATGATTCTATTTGTAATTATATAGAATCTCTAGGTGATGATATAGAGTCTAACCAATTAAAATATTATTTAGCATATAAAAAAGTTCAAAATATGGCATGTATTGAAGTTTATAATAAATATGTTGCCATTTATTTAAAATTAAATCCTGATAAGATTAAATTAGAAGAAGGATTTACTAGAGATATGAGAAATATAGGGCATTATGGAACTGGCGATTTAGAAATAATTATTAAAGATGAACAAAGTTTTGAAAAGGCTAAAAGTTTAATAGAAAAAGCGTATAATGAAATGTAAAAGCAGGTAAATAATACCTGCTTTTCTTATTTGATGATTATTATGCGATTTTGACCATATGGATTGGCATATTCATTACCGATAGTGGCATTAAGATAATTTTGAATGTATTCGATGATTACATCTGTTTCGGATAGTTCTTCATTTTGAAGTATAGGGCTGTCTTTGAACATTGTCATACCATTGCCAGCGAATTTCAAGATATAAGAAGTTCCACCAATGGTATATTTTTTATTTAAATCTAAATCTTTACCATTTATTTTTACGTTTTGAACACGATAAGCACCATCTACTTTTATGAAATTACCTTTTTCATCAGTTATTACAGATGATGGGATTTTACTATTAATCGTATAAGTAGCACCAGAGATTTGCATAAATCCACCAAATTCTTCAGGGTAACGGCTAGCACCCATTTCTAAAGCGTCTAAGAGCTGTTGTCCTGTGATTTCTAGGACTACACACATATTACCGAATGGAACGTTGTCAAAATATCATTATAGGAAAAATCGCCTATAGGTAATTCATTGCGGATTGCTCCACCATTGCAGATTGCTACATCGGTATTTAAAACTATTCTATAAGTATCAGTTACAAAATCACCGAGATTTGTCTCGCCATTTCTGACTAAGCGTGTATTAGTATTAGGATCGTTAGTGGTGAGTTTTACTGTATTTGTTCCGATTATTTGATTGAGCAAAGGTGCATATTTATTCTTTTCTTCATTGATTAAGTCGGTAGTTTTTTGATTGGTTTTTGTTAAATCATTGATTAATTCAGTGGAGATTTCACCTTGTGGTGTGATGGTCAATTTACCAATATTTTGAAGTTTGGTGCCTGTTTGAGTGATGAGAACATTTTTTCCTTGTTTATTTTTAGCTATAAAAGTAGGAATAACTTCATGAGAATGACCATCAATGATAGCGTCAATACATTGTGTATTTTGAGCTACAGCAAGGCTACTCCAACGAGATGTGATACCATTCATGCCTAGATGAGCTACTAAAAAGACATAATCTACGCCGAGTTTTTGCACTGTATCTACAGTATTTTGGATATTAGTGTATAATTTTTTGCCAGTAGCGTCTTCATTAAAGGAATAAATAAAATTTCCCTTATCGTCTTGAAAATAAGCAGGTGTAGAAGAATTGAGTGTTTCAGGCGTTGTAACACCGATTAAAGCTATTTTTTTATCATCGAATTGGAAAATTTTATAAGCTGGCAATAAATTTTTTCCTGTAATAGTATTTACTAAATTAGAACTATAATAACCGCAAGATAATTTGTCGTTTAAAATGAGAAATCTATCCATACCATAATCAAATTCATGGTTGCCAGGAATAGCAAAGTCATAGCCTATTTCATTCATGATATTGATAATAGCTTCGCCAGTGGATAATTTGCCGATAGGAGACCCTTGAATGGCATCACCTGCGTCGACTAAAGCAATATATGGTGTATTTTGCTGTAAATCTTCTTTGTATTGAGCTAGTTTAGTATATCCTAGATTATCTTCGATACCACAGTGAACGTCATTGGTATATAAGATGATGATATCTTTTTGTATAGCCCATGCAGAATTTGGTATAAAAATAAAACAAAAAGTAAGTAAAGCAAGAAATAATTGACGAATTTTTAGTTGATAAATGTGCATAATAGAACCTCCTTTGAATAAAAATATGTATATAGATATTATATATTAGAATGATATTTTTAGGATAGTTGGGTTTAATTTGCTAAATTAATTTATTATTGTATAATGTATGCAGAAATTAATATTAGTTGGAAATCTTTTTAGAAAGGTGGATAGTTATGATTTTTTTATGGACTTTTTTTGAGATTGCAGGAACAATTGCTTTTGCTATTTCAGGTGCCTTGGTAGGAATATCAAGACGTATGGATATTTTTGGTATATTGGTATTAGCTTTAAGCACAGCTATTGGTGGCGGTATTATTCGTGATGTTTTGGTGGGAAACATTCCTCCAAATTCTTTTAAGACTTCGTTATATATAGTGCTTACAACAGTCATTACTTTTATTATCTTTTTTATTTATCGCAACCAAATTTTACGATATATGTCGAGAAGAAAACTTCGTAAAATGTATTTATTAGCAGATACTTTAGGGTTAGCTTCATTTACAGTTACAGGGACTACAATAGGCTTTAATGCTTATCCTGAATATCCATTATTTGCGATTACATTGGGATTGATAACAGCTGTAGGTGGCGGTATTATTCGTGATGTATTAGCGCAAAGAATACCTTCAGTATTACAAGAAGAAATATATGCATTGCCATCTATAATTGGAGGAATAGTATTTTACCTTATAGCGATTATAGGTGATGATTATTGGTATTTAGCATCACCTATATCCTTTTTTGTAGTATTTTTCTTGCGTATGATAGGTATTTACTATCATTTGAGTTTGCCAAAAGTACGTTAATAATTAAAAAATAGGAGTAAAGGAAGAGTATGACTTTACAACAATTAAAATACATTATAGAAATTGTAAATTGTGGTTCAATGAATTTAGCAGCTCAAAAATTATTTGTTTCTCAACCTAGTTTATCAAATGCGGTTAAAGAATTAGAGAAAGAGTTGGGTATTGAGATTTTTATTCGCACTAATAAAGGTGTAACTTTATCTTCTAGTGGACAGGAATTTTTAGGTTATGCAAGACAGATTATTGAGCAAACTGAATTATTAGAACAGCGTTATCATAAAGATAAGCCAGCACGAAGATTATTAGCTGTATCTACACAACATTATGCTTTTTCTGTGAATGCTTTTGTAAATTTAATTAAAGAATATGCTCAAGATGAATATGATTTTACGTTGAGAGAAACGAAAACACATGAAATCATTGATGATGTAAAAAATATGCGCAGTGAGATTGGTGTATTGTATTTGAGTAAATTTAATGAACAAGTAATACGTAAAATACTCCAGGAAAATGATTTATGTTTTAAAGAATTATTTACGGCTAATCCTCATGTATTTTTATCAGCAAAGCATCCATTGGCTAATAAAGATATTGCAACTTTTGCAGATTTAGAACCATATCCATGTCTTTCTTTTGAGCAGGGAATTTATAATTCTTTTTATTTTGCCGAAGAGATACATTCAACAATATCTCATCGTAAAAATATTTATGTTAGTGATAGAGCGACTTTATTTAACTTAGCTATAGGCTTAAATGGCTATACGATATCTACAGGTGTATTGAGTGAAGATTTAAATGGTACAAATATAATTGCCATTCCACTTGATAGTGATGAAAAAATCTGTGTGGGCTATATTTATAATAAATATAATCATTTAAGTAAATTGGCTCAAAGCTATATAAAAAAATTAGAACATTATATAGCTTTAAGTGCAAAGTTGTAAGACTTTTATTAAACTGCAATAAAAATATTGTAAAATTTATTTAAGAAAATACTTGACTTTAGAAGTCATTTACTTTAAAATATCTTCGTATGACGTTCGATGACGGCTTCCACTAGCCCCGGAACCGTGCAAAGGACATCTATTGAGAAAAAAGATTCAATATTAAATAGTTGAAAATTGTACAGGGAGGGATATACAAGTGAAAACAACATTCATGGCAAACGCTGCTAACGTTGAACGTAAATGGTACGTAGTTGATGCAGAAGGCCAGACAGTAGGTAGATTAGCTGCTGAAGTTGCAAAAGTACTTCGCGGTAAACATAAACCAACATTCACACCACATGTTGACACTGGTGATTTTGTCATCGTAGTTAATGCTGATAAAGTGGTATTCAGCGGTAAAAAATTAACTGATAAAACTTATTTCCGTCATTCTGGATATCCAGGAGGCACAACTTTTACAACTCCTCAGAAAATGCTCGCAACACAGCCTGAGAAAGTTGTAGAAATAGCTGTTCGTGGTATGCTTCCTAAAAATAAATTAGGTGCACAGATGTACAGAAAACTTAATGTTTATGCTGGCCCAGAACATCCACATGCTGCTCAGAAACCAGAAATTTTGGAATTAAATATTAGATAATACTTGGAAGGAGGAACAATATAATGGCAGTATCCTACTACGGCACAGGCCGCAGAAAGACTTCAGTTGCTAGAGTTCGTCTGGTTCCAGGTGAAGGCAACGTTGTAATCAATGGCCGTCATATTGATGAATATTTCGGCATTAAAACTTTAGATTTAATCGTTAAACAGCCTCTTAACTTAACTGAAACAGCTGATAAATATGATGTTATCGCTAACGTTCAGGGTGGTGGCCCTTCCGGTCAGGCTGGTGCTATTCGTCACGGTATTTCCCGTGCTTTATTAGAACTTGATGCTGAACTTCGTCCTGCTCTTAAAAAAGCTGGATTCTTAACACGTGACCCACGTGAAAAAGAACGTCGTAAATACGGTCTCAAAAAAGCTCGTAAAGCATCTCAGTTCTCCAAACGTTAATCACATACGATTATCAAAGAGAATACAAAGCTCACAATCTTTCTGGTTGTGGGCTTTTTCTTTTATTTTTTATATGTTAAGATATAAATGCTAATTTTGCAGTTTAATATAATATAAAGGAGGGGTAATTGATGGAACAAAATAAGGATAGACTTAGCATTGATGTTGCCAAGCTTTATTATAAATCAGATTATAGCCAACAACAGATAGCCAATAAATTAAATCTATCAAGACCTACAGTATCAAGATTATTGCAATATGCAAAAGAAAAAGGCTTTGTACAGATAAATATAGCTGACCCTATAGAAGATAACAGCTCCTTAGAAGAAGCCTTATGTGAGAAATATAATTTAGATGTGGTAAAGATTGCTTATGCGCCTTTAAATACGACAAATGAGATTAAAAAATCCATAAGTATGAAAGCAGCGGATTATTTATATGAAATAGTTAAAGATGGCGATATTATTGGTGTAAGTTGGGGAACTACTATCTATAATATGGCTTTAAATTTAAAACATAAAGCATTAAAAGGCGTGCAGATTGTACAATTAAAGGGTGGGATAAGTCATTCACAAAGCAATACATACGCTTACGAAGTAGTAGAATTATTTTCAGAAGCGTTTTCTACAGTAGGACGATATTTACCGCTTCCAGTAATGTTTGATACTGCACAGATAAAAGAATTAATTGAAAGAGATAAACATATTAAAAAGATTTTAGATTTGGGACGACAGGCTAATATTGCTGTTTTTACAGTAGGTACTGTAAAATGACGCTTTATTATTTAGATTGGGTTATATTGATAAAAAAGATAGAGATATTATACAAAATAGAGCAGTGGGTGATATCTGTTCAAGATTTATTGATGCTCAGGGTAATATTTGTGATAAAGAATTAGATGAACGTACAGTAGGAATAAAACTAGAGGATTTGAAAGAAAAGGAAAAACGTGTTTTAGTAGCCGGAAGTAAACGTAAAATTTCAGCAATAAAAGCAACTTTAGTTGGTGAAATTGCTAATATTTTAATTACAGATCAATATACAGCACAAGAATTATTAAAATAGAAAACTAATAAAAACTCACATTAATTAAAATAAAATTAATGTGAGTTTTTTATTAGTTTACATGTGTTGAAATTATGTAAAAAAAATAATGAAAAATTTTTCTAAATCTATTTACTTTTGTTCATAAAAATGTTATCATAATTTCAGAAAGAAGAGCTAGCTAGTATTTAGGAGGAAAAATTATGGATTATGCAAAAATGATAGATCATACATTATTAAAAACAGATGCTCAAAAGAAAGATTTGGATAAATTGCTTTTAGAAGCTAAAAAATATAATTTTATGTCTGTATGTGTAAGTCCTATTTGGGTAAAATATGCAGCTGAGCAGTTAAAAGATACAAATGTAAAAGTTTGTACAGTTATTGGTTTTCCACAAGGTGCTACACCAACAGAGGTAAAAGTATTTGAAACTAAAAATGCTATCGAAAATGGTGCAACTGAAGTAGATATGGTTATTCCTGTGGGAGTGTTAAAAGATAAAGATTATATTGCTGTAGAAAATGACATAAGAGCTGTAGTAGAGGCTGCAAAATCAAAAGCTTTAACAAAAGTTATTATTGAAACATGTTTGTTAACTGATGAAGAAAAAATTATGGCTTGTAAATTATCTAAATCAGCAGGTGCTGATTTTGTAAAAACATCAACAGGTTTTTCTACAGCTGGTGCTACTGTTAAAGATATTAGATTAATGAGAGAAACTGTAGGTGAACAAATGGGCGTAAAGGCTTCTGGAGGAGTTCGTTCTAGAGAAGATGCTGATGCAATGATAAAGGCAGGAGCTACTCGTATTGGAACAAGTAATGGTGTAAAAATTGTGGAAGGATAATAAAGTATTTATGAGGTTATTTTTCTCTTGATAACCTCATAAAATAAATAATGAGGTGAATATTATGAATAATGAGAATAATAAGTTGATTCAATATGACGATGGGTATTTAAACAGAACACCAATTTTTCAATTTATTTTGTTATCATGTTTATTTCCATTATGGGGTGCTGCTGCAAGTTTAAACGATATATTAATTACACAATTCAAATCAGTATTTACGTTAAGTGATTTCGCTAGTGCATTAGTACAAAGTGCTTTTTATGGTGGATATTTTTTAATTTCTATACCAGCATCAATAGTTATTAGAAAAACAAGTTATAAGACAGCAATTTTATGTGGACTTTTATTTTATATTGTAGGATGTAGTTTATTTTTCCCAGCATCACATATGGCTACATATACTATGTTTTTATTTGCAGTATTTTCAATAGCAATAGGATTGGGTTTCTTAGAAACAGCTTCTAATACTTATAGTACTATGTTAGGACCACGTGATAAATCAACATTACGTTTAAATATTAGCCAAACATTTTATCCTATAGGAGCGGCATCAGGTATTTTATTAGGAAAATATTTAGTATTCCAAGATGGAGATAGTTTATCAGCTCAAATGGCTTCAATGACACCAGAACAGATTCATATTTTTCGTTTAGAAATGTTACAACACACATTAGAGCCATATCGTGTAATGATTTTCGTTTTAATAGCTGTATTTATCTTATTTTTATTAACTAAATATCCAAAATGTAAAGTAAAAACTGTAGATACTTCTAAGAAAAATAGAACAGGAATTTATGAAACATTAAAATATTTATCAAAAAATGGTAAATTTAAAAAAGGAATTTTAGCTGAATTTCTTTATGTAGGTATGCAAGTAGCTATTTGGTCATTTACAATTAGATTAGCATTAACTTTAGATCATAGCATAAATGAACGTATGGCAGCTGATTTTATGGTAATGAGTTTTGCTTGTTTCTTTATTGGTAAATTTGTAGCTAACCTCCTAATGACAAAATTTTCAGTAAATAAAGTATTAGTTGTATATTCAGTAATTGGTTGTATGTTAATTTTATATATTTCTTTTGTACCAAGTTTTACTGCTGTATATGCTGCAGTTGCAATGAGTATTTTAATGGGACCTTGTTGGGCTACTATTTATGCTGAAACTTTAAAATCTGTAGAAGAAAAATATACAGAAACTGCTGGAGCGATATTGGTAATGGCAATTATTGGTGCAGCTTGTGTGCCAGCAATTCAAGGTTTAGTGTCAGATATGTTAGGTTCAATGCAGTTATCCTTTATTGTAAACTTTTTCTGTTTTGCTTATGTAGGAGGATATTTTTATAAAAAAATGAAGAGTGAATAAAGATTATTAAAGGAGTGACATAAGGTATTATGAAAACTATAATTTTTTTTAAATAAAGAATGGTTTACAAGTGAAGATAAAGTAATTTTAAGTAATGAATATTTTAATATTAAAATATTTAAATATCCTTCTGGAATAGAGGGTTTAACATTAGAAAATAAAAAAGGTTATATTACATTATTACCATATATGGGACAAATTATTTGGGATGCAAAGTTTAATGGCATAGATTTAACTATGAAGAATATGTTTAATCAACCTAAAAAAGCAAAATGTATAGTAGATACTTATGGTTGTTTTGCTTTTCATTCAGGATTATTATCAAATGGTTGTCCTTCCCCAGAAGATACACATCCTATGCATGGAGAATTTTCTTGTGCAGATATGGATAAAGTTTGGATTGAAATAAATAATAATGAAGTTACTATAGTTAGTGAATATGAATATTGTCAAGGTTTTGGGTATCATTATATTGCTCAACCAAGTATTACATTAAAAGCAGACGAAACATGTTTTAATATAAATATGAAAGTAAAGAATCTTACAAGTATAGAAATGCCACTGCAATATATGTGTCACATGAATTATGCTTATGTAGAAAATGGAGAAATTTCATCTAATATTCCGGATAGTGCTTTTAAATTACGTGAAACAATTCCAGCTCATGTAAAGCCAACTAAAAAATGGATTGAATATAATAATAGAATAAAAGAAATGCAAAAGAATAATAAAACTTTAACAAAATTAGAACAAGCAGATATGTATGATCCTGAAATAGTTTTTATGGCAGATGATATATATAAATATGGAGAAAAAGCTGTTTTTGAAATTGATTCTCCAAAAGGATATGGTTTTAAAACAGAATTTTCTACAAAAGATTTTACTAGTGCAACTAGATGGATTTTATATAATGGAGATCAACAAGTATCAGCATTTGTTTTACCGGCAACTTGTAGACCAGAAGGTTTTTTATCTGCAAAGAAAGCTAATACATTAGTAATGGTACAACCAAATGAAGAAAAAGAATTTTCAGTATTAACAGGTTTAAAATAAATATTATTTTTATATAATATGAGGTGAGAATTTTGAAAATAGCAGTAATTGGTTCAAATATGGTAGATTTAATATCTTATATAAATAAAATGCCAGTAGCAGGAGAAACTGTAGAAGCACCAAATTTTTCTATAGGATGTGGAGGTAAAGGAGCAAATCAAGCGGTAGCAGCAGCTAAATATGGTGCTGATGTGTTGATGATGACTAAAGTTGGTGATGATATTTTTGCGGATAATACTATTAAAAATTTTGATAAATTAGGAATAGATACTAAATATGTAGAAAAAGTAAAAGGTTTGTCAAGTGGAGTAGCTCCTATTTTTGTTGATGAATCAGGACAAAATAGAATTATTATTGTAAAAGGGGCAAATAAGTATTTATTACCATCTGATATTGATAGAGCAAGTGAAGAATTAAAAAAATGTAGTTTAATTATTTTACAATTAGAAATAAATTTAGAAACTGTATATTATGCAATTAATTTTGGTAAAAAATATAATATACCTGTTCTATTAAATCCAGCTCCAGCAACTAAAGATTTAGATATTGAAGAAGCTTGTAAGTGTGAATTTTTTGTACCAAATGAAACTGAATTAGCTATATTAACTGATATGCCAGTAAATACTGATGATGAAATAAAAAATGCAGCAGAATATTTAGTTAATAAAGGATTAAAAAATGTAATAGTAACAATGGGATCTCGTGGTGCTATGTGGGTTACAAAAGAAAATTGTCAGTATTTAAAATCTTTTAAGGTTAATGCTGTAGATACATCAGGCGCAGGTGATGCTTTTATTGGATGTTTTGCTAGTTGTTATGTAAAAAATAATGATGTAATGCTTTCTATGAAAGAAGCTAGTGCTTTTGCTGCATTAAGTGTAACAAAAAAAGGTACGCAAATATCATATCCAACAAAAGATCAAGTAAAAGAGTTTTTGTCTAAATATAATAAAGAATAATATAGTTATTTATAAATTTTAAAAATTATGATATAATATAAAACAAAAGTATGCAATTTATTCAAAGAGTAAATTGCATACTTTTGTTTTGGGTAAAAATAATACCTACATAGTATCATCTAAAAATAAAAAAGGGGTTGATTTTCATTTTTAGCTTTTGGTTGGAATTAGCAGTTATTGTTATCTGTTTAGCTATCGGTGGACGCTTTAGTGGTATTGGTCTTGGTGTAGCAGGGGGTTTTGGTCTTGCTATTTTGACTTTAGGTTTTGGTCTTCCAGTAGGAGAAATGCCAACAAGCGTAGTATTCATCATTATGACTGTTATTACATGTGTATCTTTATTACAAGGTGCAGGCGGTCTTGATTATATGATATCTATGGCCGAAAAAATTCTTCGTAAAAAACCTAGTGCTATTACTTTTTTAGGTCCATTAGTATCATATATTTTCACAGTTATTTGTGGTACTTCTTATGTAGCTTTTTCTGTATATCCAGTTATTGCAGAAATTGCGATTAATGCAAAAGTTCGTCCAGAACGTGCTATGTCTATGTCAGTTATTGCATCTAATATGGCAGTTTGTGCTAGTCCTACAAGTGCAATTGCTGCGGCTATGATTGCAATTACAGCACCAATCGGTGTTACTCCGCTTAGTTTACTTGCAGTTACAGTGCCTGCATGTTTGATTGGAGTATTAGTAGGTTGTTTATTCGTGTATAAACGTGGAGCAGAACTTGCTGATGATCCAGAATTTAAACGTCGTGTAGCTACAGGTCAATTCCAAGAAGATTATGTTTTGGAAAGAGATACACAAAATGCTACTACATCAGCAAAAGTATCTGTAGTTATTTTCTTATTAGCTATTGCTATCATTGTGGGAATGACTTCTCATCCTGATTTATTGCCAAATATTGGCCCAGGTGGAAAACCTATTTCTGTACCAACTTTATTACAAATCATGATGCTTGCTACTGGTGCTATTATCATGGTAGTTTGTCGTGTGCCTAGAGATAAATTAGACTCTGGTTCTGTATTTAAATCTGGTCTTATTGGAGCAGTAGGTATTTTAGGTATTTCTTGGATGACGGATACATTTTTTGCTACACATTTAAAATTTATTACAGATGTATTTGCTCAAACATTGATACAATATCCTATGCTTTTTGGTGCAATGTTATTTGTTACTTCTATGGTATTATACAGTCCAGCAGCAACAGCTGTAGCTTTAATGCCAATTGGTGTATCTTTAGGATTACCAGCAGAAGTATTAATTGGTCTTATTCCAGCAACTTGTGCAGTATTCATCATACCAGGTGGTGCTCAAATTAGTTGTGTTGCTTTTGACCGTACAGGTACAACTAAAATTGGTCGCTTCGGCTTTAACCATAGTTATTTAATCCCAGGATTAGTATCTATGGCAGCTTCTACAGTATTATCCTTAGCGATAGCATATATTATATTTTAATATTAAGACCTCACATTTTTATTTATGTGGGGTCTTTGTTATAATTTAATGTAGAATAAAAATTTTTAGAAAATATTGACTTACTGAAATGTACATGTTATTATATGAATGTAAATTTTGGTTTGAGTTTTAGTAAAACGTTTTATTGAAATATATATCATATTTTTAGATATATATTTTATTTTATAATTTTTAGTAAAACGTTTTATTAAAAGTGATTAGGCATAATAAAGAATAAAAATGGCTAGGAGGAAGATTTATAATTTATTTTTTAGGTTAAGTTTTTTTAGATTTATGATTAATTTGAAGGAGAGTTAAAAATGACAGAAAGTAGTAAATTAATTCAATATGATGATGGTTATTTGAATAAGACCCCAATATTCCAATTTGTGTTATTATCTTGTTTATTTGCACTTTGGGGTGCGGCAGCTAGTTTAAATGATATTTTGATTACGCAATTTAAATCAGTTTTTACTTTGAGCGATTTTGCTAGTGCTTTAGTACAAAGTGCTTTTTATGGTGGGTATTTCTTAATTTCCATACCAGCATCTGTAGTTATTCGTAAAACTACATATAAATTAGCAATTATGATTGGTTTAATTTTCTATATCGGTGGTTGTAGTTTATTTTTCCCAGCTTCTATGATGGCGACTTACACTATGTTTTTAGTAGCTATTTTCTCCATTGCTATTGGTCTTGGTTTCTTGGAAACAGCTTCTAACACTTATAGTACTATGCTTGCCCTCGTAAATATGCAACACTTCGCTTAAATATTAGCCAAACATTCCAGCCAATTGGTTCAGCATCTGGTATTTTACTTGGTAAATATTTAGTTTTCCAAGAAGGTGAAAGTTTAGCAAGTCAGATGGCTCAAATGACTCCAGATCAAATTCATTTATTCAGATTACAGATGTTACAACATACTTTAGAGCCTTATAAAATTATGATTTGTATTTTAGTAGCTATTTTTATTCTATTCTTAATCACTAAATATCCAAAATGTAAAGTAAAAGAAGTAGCAAATAATCAGAATACGCCAAAAGTAACTTTAGGCGAAACTTTAAAATATCTTTCTGGTAATGGCTTATTTAAAAAAGGTATTGTAGCTCAATTCTTATATGTAGGTATGCAAGTTGCAGTTTGGTCATTTACTATTCGTTTAGCTTTAGATTTAATGCCTCATATTAATGAACGTATGGCAGCAGATTTCATGGTAATTAGCTTTGTTTGTTTCTTCGTTGGTAAATTTATTGCCAATTTCTTGATGACTAAGTTCTCTGTAAATAAAGTTTTTATTAGCTTATTCTATTATTGGTTGTATTTTAATTTTATATGTAGCATTTATTCCAAATTTAACAGCCATCTATGCAGCAGTAGCTATCAGTATTTTACTTGGACCTTGCTGGGCAACTATTTATGCTGAAACATTAAAATCTGTAGAGAAAAAATACACAGAAACAGCAGGTGCAATAATTGTAATGTCTATCATCGGTGGTGCTTTTATGCCAGCAGTACAAGGTTTTGTATCCGACATGGTAGGTTCTATGCAATTTTCCTTTATTGTTAATTTCTTCTGCTTTGCTTATATAGGTTGGTATTTCTATTACAAAATGAAACTTGAAAATAAAGAGGGTTAATTTATGAATACAAAAATATATTTACAGCGTGGTTTCTTTGCTGAAAATGCAAAAACTATCATGGAAAATGATGAATTTAAAGTAAATTTATTTAAATATAGTTCAGGAGTAGAAGCGATAGAAGTAACAAATTCTCGTGGTAAAATCATTGTTCTTCCTTATATGGGACAGATGATTTGGCGAGTTGAATTTGATGGCATTGATTTAACCATGAAGAATATGTTTTCTAGACCAAGAAAAGTGAATAATATGTTAGATACTTATGGTTGTTTTGCTTTTCATTCAGGTCTTTTAGCTAATGGTTGTCCATCAAGTGAAGATACACATCCAATGCATGGTGAATTTTGTTGCGCTGATTTAGATGCTACATGGATTGAATTTAGTGAAGATGAAGTTATTATTGGCGGTGAATATGAATATTGCCAAGGTTTTGGTTTTAAATATTTAGCTAGACCTAGTGTAAGTTTGAAAGCGAATGCTACAAATATAAAAATCAGTATGCAAGTAAAAAATCTTACAAGCGTAGAAATGCCACTACAATATATGTGTCATATAAATCACCATTATGTGGATAAAGGTGAATTCAAAGCTAATATACTAGATGAAGCTTTTAAATTACGTGAAAGTATTCCTAGTCATATAAAACCTACAAAAGAATGGTTTGACTATACTGATGAAATAAAAAAAGCACAAGTTGAAGGGAAAACTTTGACTAAATTAGAAAATCCTGATTTATATAACACAGAAGTAGTATTTTTAGTTGATAGACTTGATAAATATACAGATGAAGCTATAGTAGAGATTAATTCTCCAGAAGGTTATGGTTTTAAAACACAATTTTCAACTAAAGATTTTAAATATGGTACACGTTGGATTATGTATACACCAGAACAGCAAGTATCTTCTTGTATAATTCCAGGAACATGTAGACCAGAAGGATTTTTAGCAGCAAAAAAAGCAGGTAGTCTACTTATGTTACAACCTGATGAAGAAAAAACATTTAGCGTAATTACTGGTTTAAAATAATAGTTTTTTTAGAGATATAAAAAATAGTTATAAAATAAAAACATTCCTTAAATTCATTAAAAATTTAAGGAATGTTTTTTTATTATTTATATAAATTAGCCTTACCAATTGTATTTAAAACATTTAATTTATGATAAATAACTTTTTTAGCTTCATCAATACATTTAGGAAATAAATCGCAAGGTTCATATTGATTAGGATTTTCATTTAGAAGTTCATGACATTTTTTAAAGAAAACACTTTTTACATCACTGGAAATATTTACTTTACTAACACCTAAGCTTACAGAAGCAGTAACTTCTTCATCTGGATTGCCAGAACCACCATGTAGTACAAGAGGAATATTAACTTCTTTATTTAAAATTTTAAGTAATTCTAAATTAAGTTTAGGTGTAAAATTTTTAGGATATAATCCATGTGCAGTTCCAATAGCAACAGCTAAGCAGTCAATACCAGTGCGTTTTACAAAATCTTTAGCTTGTTCAGGATCTGTATATAAAACATTATCAACGCCTTCTGTTTCATAATTCATAGCACCTATAGTACCAATTTCAGCTTCTACTGATACATTTACTTTATGGGCTAATTCTACAACTTGTTTAGTAAGTGCTACATTTTCTTCATATGGTAAATTAGATGCATCAATCATTACAGATGTATATCCATTTTTTATAGAACGCATAACGTCATAAATATTAGAACCATGATCCATATGAATAACAACAGGAACTTTAGATTTATGTGCATATTCTTTTACTGTTAAAACAAATGGATCAGTTAAATATTCTATTTCTAATGGATGGATTTCTAAGATTACAGGTGAATTAGTTTCTTCAGCTACTTCCATAACAGCACGGAGTATTTCTAGACTTCCTATATTAAAAGCTGGAACAGCAAATTTGTTTTCTTTAGCAATAGTTAATAATTCTTTCATGTTATAAAGCATAATATAATCTCCTTTTATTTATTGAATAATTTTAATCTTCGTAATTATTTTTACGTTTTAATAAGGCTACAGATAAACATGTAACAATAGAACCAGCAACAAGTGCTAATACATACATAGGTAAATTAGTTATAACATTAGGTATTGGTAAAATCCAAATTCCACCATGAGGGCAAGTGATGCGCAACCAGCTCCTAAAGATATTGCGCCAGCAACAGCAGAACCTAACATTAAGGCTGGTATTACACGAATTGGGTCAGCTACAGCAAAAGGAATTGCTCCTTCTGTAATATAAGATAATCCTAAAACCCAACAAGATTTTCCAGCTTCACGTTCTTCTTTAGTGAATCTTTTCTTAAATAATACAGTAGCTAATGCTAATCCAAGAGGAGGTGTCATACCAGCAACCATACAAGCAGCGATAGGTGCATAAACTCCAGTGGACATAAGAGCAATAGAGAACGTGGAGATTGCTTTATTAATAGGACCACCCATATCAGAAGCCATCATAGCACCAATAATTAAACCAAAAATAACGCCATTAGAAGAATCCATAGAATTTAAATAATTAGTTAATCCATCTAATAAAAATTTAACTGGTTCTCCTACGATGAAAATCATAAACATACCAGTGATGAATACAGAAATAAGAGGAACTAAAATAAGACCTTTTAAGGTTTGAATTGCTTTTGGTAAGTTGAATTTTTTCCATAAGAGTTTTAGTCAAATAGCCTGCAAAAATAGCACCAATAAGACCACCTAAAAAGCCAGCTCCAATACTTTTGGCAATTACACCAGCAACCATACCAGAGCACATACCTGTTTTCCTGCAATAGAATATGCAATCCCAGCAGCTAACATAGGAACCATCATTCCAAAAGCGGCACCACCACCAATATCACTTAAAGCTTTTGCAATTACATTGAAACTAGGATCATTAGGATCACTAGCCTTAATACCAAACATAAAACTAAAGGCTATTAAAATACCACCAGAAATAACAAATGGTAACATAAAATTTACACCGGACATTAAATGTTTATAAATTCCAGTTTGTTGAGCTTTTTTCTTAGCTTTATCTTCTTTAGCTAATTCAAATATACTAATATTTTTACCATCAATAGCATCTTGAATTACTTTTTGCGGATTTTTTACAGCTCTTTCAATAGGAATTTCGGTAACACGTTTACCTTCAAATCTACTTAAATCTACAGTTTTTTGACAAGCAATAATAACAATATCAGCTGATTGTATGTCATTATCAGATAGAATATTTTCTACTTCAACACCTTGCGTTTCAATTTTAATTTCATGACCCATTTCTTGAGCGGCTTTTGTTAAAGCTTCGGCAGCCATATAAGTATGGGCTATACCAGTAGGACAAGCGGTAATACCAACTATTTTCATAAAAAACACTCCTTTTATTAAATTGTTTCCATTATTTTAAAAATGTCATTTACAGTTTTAGCAGATAAGAGATTTTCTCTGAATTTGGTATCAATAATTTTTCTAGATAATCTTTTTAAAATTTCTAAATGAAGATTATCGCTTTCTGTAGGAACTGCTAATAAAAACATAAGTTTTACAGGAGCTTCGCCATCTTCATAATTAAGACCAGGAGAAAAAGTACCAATAGCTATTGAGGCTTTATTCACAGATTTATCTTTAGCATGTGGAATAGCAATTCCAAAACCAATATTTGTACTAAATTCTTGTTCACGTTTAATGAGAGCATTAATATATTCTTTTTGATCATTTATACAGTTATTTATTAGTAATTTACTAGATAATTCTTTGAAAGCGTCTAATTTACTAGAAACTGAAAGATTCAAAAGTATGTTGTCTTTAATTAATAAATCGGAAATGTTCATTTTTATGACCTCTTTCTATAAAAATAATTGTTCTATTTCACTTATATCATCTGATTTTTTTATAGCAGATATAAGTTCTTCATTTTTTATAATTTCATATAATTTTGAGAAAAAATATTTATTAATTTGTACTTTATTAAAGTTTACAGCTAAAATAAAAATTAAATCTACACGAAATTCATCATCCCATAAAATAGGTGTTTTTAGATTTACTATGACTAAACTTGGTTTTAAAACTAAATCTTTAGAACCATGAGGAACAGCTACATATCGTCCCATAGCAGTGGATACTCTTTCTTCACGTGCTATAAGACTTTTATCATATCCTTTCATAACATAGCCATTTCCAAATAAATATTTTCCATATTTATTTAAAACACTATCTCTGTCAGGAAGATCATCATGAAAATAAAAGATTTTTCCTTGAATAGAAGGTGCATCTTCATTAAAATCTAATAAATGTTTACTTAATATCCAATTTTGGATATAATGAATTTCTTCTTTTTGTAAAAATTTCATTTATTTTTAAAATTTTACTATCATTATTTTTTATTAAATTAGTAGAGTCTAAAATTAGATCAAAATTTGCTAATTTTAAGTTTGAGAATTCACTACTAGTACATTTTTCTATGATTTTTATTTCAGGTAAATATCTAGTAATAGTACTTTCTAAATAATTTGTAATAGTGATACCATTATCACAAACTAAACAAACTTTTATATATCCGCCTTTTTGACAGCGATTAATTGCTGCGACAACATGTAAGCAAATGTAACCAATTTCATTAGCATCAAGAAAAATTTTCTCAGATACTTCTAATTCTTCAATAGATGTTAAGACAGCTAAATAAATATCAGTATATTCATATCTTATTTTATTTAATAAAGGATTTTCAGCAGTTGTACCATATTTACTACGTCTAACAGCTGGAACAAGGTGAAGTATTAAATTATTTATAAAGGTTTTATCTTGTAATAAATTAATTTTTAAACAGTCAGATATACGTTTTACAAATCTATTTATTGTTAGTTCTGTTATGAATTCATCCTTAGATGAGTTTATAGTATCTTCTTTTTGTTTTCTTGCAGATAGTATATTTTGTGTTAAAGCTAATAACTCATCATTAGGAATTTTAAATTTTATAATATCTTCAATATGGTTTTTTATAATTTGAGCTGCTAAAAACTCTGGAATATTTTCGATATTATTTAATTTATAAGAAATAAACTTACCTAGACGTACACGTTTTATCAATATTAGTATTTGTACAGTTAATTTATAGAAATCATTATCTGTGAATTTATTATTTAATACTATTTCAGCTAACGAAATAATTTGAATAACTTTATCTGTTTCTTGTTTATCAAAAATAAGAATTAATTTACGATAATGTTCATCAGATAAACGATCAATAGTATTAATTTTTAAAGTTTTAATAGGATAATTGCTTTTTATAATGAAATCTTTGTAGGCAAGACGAATATTTTTTTCTTCACCTAAGATTTGGCAACCCCAGTTACTTTTTTTGATAATTGCAAATCATAATTTTTTAACCATAAATTGATTTTGTTTAATATAGATGAAATAGCAACAGAATTACTATATAGTTTTTCTGCTAAACTTTGTATAGTTATACTAGAAGAGGTACTGAATAAAGAATGTAATATAAAAGTAGTTGAATCAAGATTTAAAATAGGTGTATATAAATTTTTTTCTTGTTCATAAATAGATAATTTCTGTTTTAATTTATTTAATGCTTGTTCATTTCCTAATATGCGAACACCTTGTTTTTGTCTTTTTTCTAAAGTGCAAGGATATATATATTCTAAAAAACTATGTTTTTCTAAATAATTATAAATAGTTTTTGTAGAAACATTAGTTTTATCAGCAATATTTGATACAGAAATATAAGTTTTATTAGATAATAATATTTTGATTATTTGAATAATCAAATCGTAAGTCATATAATCACCTCCTTAGTATTTTGTATGTGTATATTATAATAATTTATTAATTATATATACAATAAGATAAAGATAAAATAATATTCTATATATTTGATAAATACAGAACAATTTTTTAGAAATATAGATAATGATAATTATTATTGACTAATGGGAAATAAAATGATATTATATTAACTCATTGTGCTAGTTCATTTTTTATTGTATAAACTAATAAACATTGTTCCAATCTTAATCGAAATCCTAAAATAGATTGTACTCTTATTCTTTCTATATCAAATAAATTTACTAATTTAGAAAATACTGTCTCTATATATTTCCTCTTCTTTTTTAGAAATTTACTATTTTCTTGTTTCTTTTCTTTCATATTTTT
>ENA-OQIO01000096-OQIO01000096.1-human-gut-metagenome-genome-assembly--contig:-NODE-96-length-40788-cov-2.187305_pt1 | contig 40788 bp, 52 predicted proteins | sample MGYA00242573_ERZ504737 | MGnify/ENA primary metagenome ERZ504737 (study PRJEB26092, sample SAMD00036203) | human gut metagenome | host: Homo sapiens | study: EMG produced TPA metagenomics assembly of...
CGCCCAGCACCGGGTCTGTGTATACTACGGCCCTCTGCACACTGCGTAGCCGTACCGCTGGCGCAGGGTGTCCACGGCTTTGTCGATGTGCTCCAGCTTCTCGCGCTTTTCCTCATTGGAGAAAAAGCCTAATTGCACTGCGCAATCCGCGGGGCACAAGTCGGCACCGCGCACACCGATGCTACGCAGGGGCTTTGGCCACGAGTAATTGCGCTTGAATAAATCAAAGGCAATGCGGGCAATTTCGATGCTCACATTGGTGGGGCTATCCAGCTTTCGACGGCGCGTAAAGCCGGACAGTTCATTGTCCCGCACATAAATCTCCACCACATTGCACTTGCTGCCGAGGTCGCGCATACGCATGGCAACGCTTTCGGAAAGCAGCACCAGCATCAGCCATACATCTTCGTCCGTAGTCAGATCGCGCGGCGTGGTGGCGCTGTTGCCCACACTCTTAATGGCGGAATGTGCATCCTGCTTGGCGACCGGCGTTTGGTCCAATCCGCGCGCAAATGCCGAGAGCGTATAACCCATCACGCCAAACCAGCCCTTGAGGACTTCAGGATTCATTTCCGCAAGCTGACCGATGGTGCGGATGCCGTAATTGCCGAGCTTGCGCTGTGTGGCTGCACCAACATACAAAAGATCTCCCGCAGGCAACGGATATACGATTTCCTTATAGTTTTCCGGCTCAATAATTGTGATAGCATCCGGCTTTTTGTAGTCACTGCCGAGTTTCGCGGTAATTTTGTTGAAAGAAACACCAATGGAAACGGTGATACCCAATTCACGCTTTATACGCACACTGATTTCCTTTGCGATCTTGACGGGGCTTCCGAACAACCCTACGCTGCCGGTTATATCCAGCCATGCTTCGTCAAGCCCAAAGGATTCAACTTGATCTGTATAATCATTAAAAACTTCTCGCACATAGCCGCTGTACTTCTGGTATTTTCCATAGCTGGCGGGTACAATAATTAAGTCACGGCAGTGCTGCTTGGCTTCCCATATTGGCATCCCTGTTTTCACGCCCATCCGCTTGGCGGGGTAACTGGCGGTAAGTACAATGCCGTGTCGTGCTTCCGGGTCACCGCAGACCGCAATGCTTTTCCCGCGCAGTTCAGGATGCTCCTGCATCTCAACACTGGCATAGAAACAATTACAATCGCAATGTAATATATGCCGTTGCCCCATATTGCCCTCACCTCCGTTAGCTCTATTATAATTACACATTGTTTCACTTTCAAGTGCTTTTTTAGCACAAAATATGAAAATCCGTGTAATCGTACCCTTGACTTTACTTGGGCGAGGATGTACAATAATGTTGAGGTGATATACCGTGAGTAATTGGAGCAGCCGAATCCGCGCTGAACGTGAGCGTCAGAATCTCACCCGTGAGCAGGTAGTGCAGCGTATGTTGCAATTCTTACCCGATTCCGAAAAAGCCGTCACCACAAGAACTCTGATGGCTTGGGAGGCCGGTGAACGTGAACCCCGTGTTACCGTAGGTCTAGCGTTGGCGCTGGCACTAGGTGTTGAAGATATGACCGACTTATATCTGGATTCCGAACCCAAATTGAACCGAACGGGGCAGCAGCGCTTGGGCGAGTATCGTTCGATGCTTTTGCATACAGCCGAATTTGTGGAACGGCAGGAACACACACTGCGTCTGTTGCCGGTCTATTTACAGCCCGCCTCTGCCGGTACCGGTCAGTGGCTGGACGATGACGCCCAAGAAATGACCGAAGTGGACGAATCCGTACCCACCAAGCGGAGTTCGGTGTCCGCATCGCCGGTGACAGTATGGAGCCGCGCTTTGTGAACGGGCAGACCGTGTGGGTCAAAGCGGCACAAGACGCCAACAACGGTGATATTGTGCTTTGCACCTTGAACGACCAAGGCTATTGCAAAAAGCTGTGCAAGGACGAAAACGGCATTGCGCTGATTTCCCTGAATAAAAAATACGCCCCCATCTGTGCGGGAGGAGGACGAATTCAGGATCGCCGGTATTGTAGTAGGATAAGGAAGGAGCATCGCGTATGTGTGGACGGTATCAGTTTTCTGCAGATGAATATAAAGAGATTCGCCAGATCGTGCGCGATGCGCAGCGCCGCAGCGAGGGAAACGAACTCAATTTCCCAATGGCAGGAGATATTTGCCCCTCGCAGGTGGCACTGGTGCTGGTTTCACGCGGGGAGAAGATCGTGGGAGAGTTCCAGCAATGGGGGCTGCCCGGTTTTCGCGGCAGACAGCAAATCATCAATGCCCGCGCTGAAACGGTGACGGAAAAGCCGATGTTTCGCCGCAGTATTGCCTTCCAGCGCTGTGTGATCCCTGCCACCGGCTTTTATGAATGGGACGCCGCCAAGCACAAATATTTTTTCCAAATGCCGGGACAGCCGATTTACTTGGCGGGCATTTATGATAATATAAGTGGTGTGAACTGCTTTATCATTCTGACCACCGCGCCCAACGATTCGGTAGCGCCCATCCACGACCGTATGCCGTTGCTGCTCTCCCACGAGCAGGTGCGCCCGTGGTTGGTGGACGCCGGTGCGGCGCTGGAACTGCTTTGCAGCCGCCCGCCGCTGCTGCTGCGTACAAGCTGTGATGGGCAGTTAGGCTTTGATGATCTTGCGTGAGAGGGTTCTATGGGTCAAATTGAGAAATTTGTAAAGGATTCAGGGGTGTCGATTCCTGCCTACAATGTCTGTTTTTATGACAGCAACGGCACCGATGAAATTCTGGACAACATTCTTTGCGGCAAGAAGCGCGCCAACACGGGGCTGTTCAGCCTGTTTGAAGCCAGATGCAGCTGCTGCCGCGCACGGGTGATTACACGGTCGTGCTGGGCAGCGATATGCAGCCGCGTTGCATTACCCGCACCACAAAGGTGGAGATTGTCCCGTTTGAAGATGTGACGGCAGACCGTGCCGCCGCCGAGGGGGACGGCACCCTTGCCGCGTGGAAGAAAGCCCACCGCAAGGCGTTTGCCGCAGCGTGTGAGGAAATCGGCAGGAACTTTGACGAAAGCATGAAGTGCGTCTGCGAGTATTTTGATGTGGTTTACCGCGCAGATGGGCAGTGAGATAAATCGAAATTTCTTGGGAGGAATATATATGGTTGGAAGAATTTATCACGTTGGATTAACAGTTTCTGATTTGGATCGCTCGGTTGCCTTCTACAGAGACATCCTTGGACTTGAGTTTCAAGGAGAAATTTTTATGGAAGGCAAAGAAACAGATAAAATGTTTCGTAGAGCAAATTGCAAAGCAAGGGTCGCTTATTTGAACGGTTCTAAGGCTATTGAAACGCCACCGGTCGAGCTGATTCAGTTCGTAAACAGCGAGATTCATAAAGAACAATCCGACTTGTTTACGACATCCATCTCGGAAGTATGTTTCTATACGGATGACATTGATTCTGTCTATAATACCCTTATCGAAAATCATGTGGAGTGCTTGTCTGAACCGCAGTATTTCGACTTTAGGGCAGATGGATTTGGGGAAAGCAGAGCGTTTTATTTCAGAGACCCGGATGGCATTATCCTTGAAATGATGCAGCCTCTTTGATAAGAAATCATAGGTATAGGAAATTGCCAACTTCCAGTTTGTAGAACAAATCCACAACAAATAACGGCAGTTAGGAGAACCCCATGATTTTACACATAAACAGCAGTGAGTATGATTACCATACCTTGGTCAAGGTTGCGGAGATGGCAGGGCTTGCGGGCCTTGTCGGCTTTCATGAATCCGAGGACGGCTATATTGTCAGCTTTCCGGATACAGAAAACACGCAGGCGCTTATTAACGACTACAAAGCGCGCCTGCGTGATTTAGAAAACAATATCTGGCAGCACTAGACTGCCACTAATTCTAAGGCGGGCTTCGGCCCGCCTTTTCTTTATGCAAAATCATTTCTCTGCGGTTGCCTCACCCGGTTTGGTCGTGATGAGCTTATACACCGCCGTATCCTTGGGTTCCAGATTGGAGAACGGTATCATGCTGTTGCCCATCTTGATGATGCCGTGTCCCTCGCTGGCGTTGCGCAGAAATTCCAGCTGCGGCTTGGACAGCCCGTACAGGCGTTCCAAGGCTTCCAGACTTTTCGATTGCCGCAGCATAATGACAAACTCGCTGTTGGAAAGCAGCGCATACGCCACGGGGTTATCCAGATAGTCCTGAATATCCTGCGAGATGCCGGTGGCGTAGGCATTGTACTTTCGGAATCTTTTCCAAGAGGAATACAGGAAATTGGAACTCATCGGGTCCTTTAACAGCACATGAATCTCATCAAAGTAGATCCATGTTGCCGCCGTGGCGTCCTTGCGGCGGTTGGTCATCACCTGCATATTGATGAACTCCAGCAGGGACATCATGCAATCGGGCGGAGCTGGTCGCCCAGGCTTTGGATATTAAAGCAAATCAGGCGGTTGTTCATATCCACATTGGTGGTGTGGGAAAACGCCTGCAAGCTGCCGTTGGCGAATACATCCAGCATCAACGCCAGCTGCTTTGCACGGCGCAGGTTGGATTTGTTCAAATCCCGATACAAATCACCGAGCGTCGGGCAGGGCGCTGTGTAGCCAGAGGCAATCAGCGGTTTATAAATGTTTTTGAGGCTGGCAGCAATCAGGCTTCTGTCCTCCGGCTGAAGATGCCCATTCTCGCCGATCAGCTTGTCCAGCATCGACAGTACAAACTCAATTTTGGCAACATCGGGCGGCACATCGGTCTTGGGGTCGTAATGATAATCCAGCGGATTAAAGTATGTCCGGCTGTCCACAGACACCTTGATCGCCTCGCCGCCCAGCGCCTTGACCAGCAGCTCATATTCATTTTCCGGGTCCACCAGAATGAACCGCGCGTTCGGCCAGCGCAAAAACTCCATTATAATTTCCATCTTCACGCTCATGGATTTGCCGCTGCCGGAGGTGGCAATCACCATCGCATTGCCGTTGATGAGCTTGGTACGGTCGCCCACGATCAGGTTGCCGGTAATTGCGTTTCTGCCGTAGAAGATACCCTGCGGGGATTGTACCTCCTGCGCCACAAACGGCACCAGCGCTGTGACGCTGCGGGTCAGCATCATGTGGCTGCTTTCGACACGGCGCAGCCCATAGGGCATCGCGGTGTTAAAGCAGTTTTCCTGCTGAAAGCGCATCTCGGTAAAGCGGCAGTTAAAGTTGGCAGCTGCCGATTGCAGTGCGTCGGTTTCCTGTTTGATTTCCTCCAAGGTGTCCGCAAAGAACGCCACACTCAAAAGCACCATAAATACCTGTTGGTCACCCTCACAGATGGCATTGCGGATTTCAGCGGTGTATTTTTCCTGCTGCTGGTTGCGCGGGGAGATGGTTGCCATAAAGTCGAGATTTTCTACGTTGCGTCGGTTTGCACGGTACTTTTCGGAGTCAATCTTCATTTGAGAAGCCTCGATTTCCCGCATTGCATCCTCGGTTTCTACCGGCGTAATATCAATGCTGAGAACGATGTACGGCACCTGTTGGAGCAGCGTCGCCACAAAATTATCGCTCAGCTGCTGCGGATACTGCGCAATCGTCATCGCCTTGGCAAATCCGTCGTCAATCTTCGCATATTGGGTGGTACAACGCATCGCATCGGGTGCAATCGTGTTGCGGAAATCGTTGCCCAATTTTCCGTAGTCATCAAAGCTGAACTGAAAGCGCCCTTCCTCGCCGCGGCGAAAAAAGTTGTGCAGCACCTCCAATCGTTCATTGTTTGTCATAGGTTTGATTGTACAGCCCAGATTGGAAAGCTCCGCCAGAAGGTTGCCCTGCACCTGCCGCAGACGGCTGCGGCATCGGTGACATTCTGTTTGTTGGTGGATAGAATCAGATACTTGTGCTGCACCACATTGCCCGCGTCTTGGACGCATTGTCGGATTCGGCGGTTGCGTTCTACACGCCACTTATCCAAGCCGTCAAGGTTGCGGTGCAGCAAAACATTTTCGCGGAAGGACTTCTCGTCCATACGCTGGCTCACAATGCAGATTTTTAGCCAGCAGTCAGAAGGCACACCCATATACACCTTGCCGAGCAGGTTAAGGATTTTTGCTTTATTGTCCTCATCGCTCATTGTAAAGTTGATGTCCGGCATGGACCACATCTGGCTGTACACATTGCCGCAGCGCCATGTCCCGTCCTCGTAATTTGGTCGATGGGGATGCTCTGCTGCACACTGCGCGGCACCTTGCGGCTGCCGTAGGTTCTTTGGGTGGACGCATACTCACTTAAACGCAATCTTCTTCACCTTGCCTTTACTCTTATGTTTGGGGTGCAGTTCGGTTTTCCATACCCGCCAACCGCTGCACAGAATCGTGCTTTCCAACACGATGATAACAAACTTTTCAAACGGCAGCCCGTCATAGCTTAAAAATCCCGCGGCGGCAATGGGTGCCGCGGCAAGGATACACAGCCAGCTGGCGGTTTCCTGCCCCAACAGCGGTTTTGCCCATAAATAAATCAGCACCGCCAACCCAATGGCGATGCCGGAACAAAGTAACTGGCGCAGGGTCAGCCCCATAAAGATTTCCTCTTGGTAGCGCCGAATGTCTTTATTGATCGGTATCTGCATACTTTTACAACCCCATCATTTCGTGAATAATACGGTCAGAGCCTTTGATCAGCCCGACCAGCACAAGCATATTGAAGATAATTTCGGTCAGATAACTCCACACCATTGTGGTTGCCTCGCCGCCTGAAACTGTGGGCGTGCTGACAAAAGCGGCGTAGATGACACACGCCAGCACGATGACAGCACCCTCCAAGCAGACGCCGACATAGCTCTTAATAAAGGAAATGCCGACCGACTGTGTGCTTTCCCCGGCAAAGCTCGCCAGGGGCAAGGGAGCCAGCGCCGTGTACATATACAGGCGAAAGAACCGCCCGTACACGGTGAGAATCATCACGAACGACAGCACTGTGATGAACAGACTGCCCAGAATCGTGACGAGCCACAAAGGGATGCTGCTAAGAAGCCGACATTTTCAATGGCAGACTGCACCTCACCGGGCAGTGCGACCATCGCCTGTGAGATGCCGCCCATACCGGCAGCCATATCGGAAACAATGCCGTTGCAGACGGAAAAGATATTGAGCATGATGTCCATGCCGTAACCCACCAAGGTTTTGGCTGCCACAAAGCGAATAAGGTAATGCACAGCAGCCTCCGGGCGTTTGAGTTCATGGAAGTTGGCAGTGTTTTTGAACAGCGATATGGCAAAGAACAGCACGATCAGCGCATAGCCTATGCCGATCATCGCATTGTGCAGGCTTTGCATCACGCCCCATACTGCGCCACCCTTAAAAGTTTGGGGCTGGTAGTCACCAGCCCCCAAAGCTCTGTTAATTTGCCGTTCCAAGTGGAAAAGGCATTGTTCAGGTTTTCTACGATCCAGTTTTGATTCAAGTTTCACCTTCTTTCGGATAAAAGAAATGACCGCCTTGCTGAAAAGCAAAACGGTCGCTGTGTTTTTTCCACCATCACACATTATGCGGTTGGGTGCAATGGGAAAATGCAGGGTTTAAAGTCTGCCACTCATTCCATCGGATTCTTCCTTGCCAATAAGGTACAAAATGCAATAGCAGGAATTCGATAGATTTTAGGAGAAGTTTCATGGCGCGTCACGCCAAAGTCCTCCAGCTGCTTCGTGATGACAAAGGCATCTGTAATGCCAGCTTTAGGATCATTGCACAATTCTACAATGCCATCCGTCTGCGGTATATGCGAATTGTTTTTGTATTTGACTTCGCACAGAATTTTTTGCTGCGGGAGTTCAATTACGGCATCGACCTCTTTTTGATTTTCTTTTGCCTTTCGATAATAGCCAAGCTGTGCGCCTGTCCCTTGATAAAACGATACCAGATGCTTATATACAGTGGTTTCAATTAAAAGCCCCAACTCACGCTCATCGGACAGAACGTCGTCTACCATCAGAACCGCATTGCGAATGGCGGCATCCGCTATATAAATCTTAGGCCGCCCTTTCAGAACCGACTTGCTTCCGACAGCGATTGGATATGCCATATAAATCAAGTTGGATTTTACAAGGGCATCCACATAGGATTCAATGGTGTTCGGGGATATATTATCTAACTCTTTAGCCGCAGTCGTAGCACTAAAGATTTCTGTTGAATTCATGCACAAGTATAGGAATAGCTTTTCCATCAACAGTGGACTGCGAACTTTGAACAAGGTAAGCACATCGCGCTTTATTACCTTATCCACAACATCCTCACGCAGCATACGCTGCGCATAAAGATCATCATCGGACAGCGCCAGTTCCGGAAATCCGCCGATGGTAAGATAGCGGTTGAAATGCTTAACTAACGGTTCAAAGCGCGCCATCAAATCCGCGACCTCGGCATTTTCCATTTTAGGTATATCTGTGATTTTTAAGTGGTCCGGCAGTAACGGCATATCATCCAACTGCAAAAGCTGGCAGTATTCATAAAAGGAAAGCGTGGGAATTTTAATGACTGTCCAACGACCTGTTCCGCTATCGGTTGACGCATCCTCAATAATAGGGCTTGCCGAACCTGTGGCCGCCAGCCGAATGTCTTTACGACTGTCATAAATCACTTTCATCCAGAGTTCCCAATTTTCGGTGTACTGAATTTCGTCAAAGAAAACATAGCGCACACCCTCTACCGGTACATGGAATCGTAAGCAGATAAAACCATATCAACTCCCGCCATTTTCAGTACGGGGTTATCAAAGGTTGCATAAAAGATATTTCGCGGATTCACACCGTTATCAATCAGGTGATTGATGATTTGATAAAGAATGGTCGTTTTACCTACGCGACGTGCGCCGGAAAGAACAGCAAAACGCCGAATCGTCTTATGCTGCATAATTCGCAGTGTTTCATGATAGGCAACACGATGCTGTGGTCGATCTTCTTCTTTCGCAGCGCTTGGATTTCTCCACCAAGGATTGTAATTTCGGAGGGCTTTAATTACCTGCTCATTTGTCACCAATGCCACACTCATCACCTCATTATACTGACTGAAAGTATTGGAATCTTGCTCAATATAATATAGCATTTTCTGGGAAAATAATCAAGTATAATGAGCGTAGTGCTTCTTCTTACAGAATCATATCCAGAATATCCTTGGCAAAGTAGATGACAACGCCTCCGAAAAAGGTCATAAAGCCCTGCGCACGCTGCCCGGCATCGTGGCTTTTGAGGGCAAGACCGATCTGCACAATGCCGAAGCCCAGCAGAATGGCACCAATCGCCTTAATGGCGCTGAACACAAAATCACTCAGTGCATTGATGGTTGCCAGCGGGTCGTCCGCATACACAGGCAAAGCCATCACGATTACGGCGGCGGCAACCGTAGCAACCGTCAGGTAGCTGCGCTTGATTTTGCGCTGAGTTTCCGGTGCAGATACAGGTTTTTTGATTTTCATAATAGAGATTCCTCCCATTCTTGTAATTCATCATATAAATCTTCGGTAATTTCGGGGCAGGTCAGCTCCGCCACATAAGCGAGCGATACGGTGCCGGCCTGCGCCATATAATCCGGAGGCATCGTGTAGCCCTCCGGTGCGGGGATGGGGGTTGCAGCCCGATGCAGCAGCCCCCGCGGACTGCGGTAGTCGGGTGTGTATTTCAGGTTCGGGTGGTCAAAAAGGTTGTATTTCTTGTCCCTTACCGGTGCCTCGCCGCTGATCATTACAAGGCAGTCGCTGCGTTTCATGCGGCGCACCTCGTCCGGGGTCATCAGCTCGCGCCCCGTGACCTGATAGCTGTCGCTGGACGACCCGTGGCTGCCCTTGCCGATGCTCTGCCCTTGGTGCGGATGGTCTGTTTGCCCAACAACTTTGAAATGTACTCAAAGGTGCTGTAATCGTTGCCGCCAAGGTAAACAAGGCTGTCGCAGTTGCCGATGATCGTTTCCCAGTCGTCCTTGTATTTGCTTTTGATCTGGGAAATATTTTGCAGAATGATATCGCAGCTTATGTTGCGGCTGCGCGCAACGGCAAGAATCTTTACAAAGTTTTCCGGCGTTGCGACATTGGCGAACTCGTCCATCATCAGGCGTACATGAACCGGCAGTGTGCCGTGAAATTCCGGCGTGGAATCCGCAAGGCGAAACAGCTGGTCAAACAGTTGGGTGTACAGAATCGAAACCATAAAGTTAAAGGTATCGTCATTGTCGGGGATGACGCAGAAGATGGCGCGTTTCTCCACGCCCAACTTCGGCAGAAACATTTCATCGGTGGCAATCATCTCGGCAAACGCCGCCGATTGCAGCATATGCAGATTGGATACCGCCGTGACCATAATGCTGGACAGGGTTTTCGCGCTGCCGAGCTTGAACGAACGGTATTGCAGCACAGCCGGGTGATGCGGATCGCGCTGCTCCAGTTCACCGAACAGAATATCCATACGGTTTTCGTCATAGCTGTCCTCACTGACCTTACAATTCAGAATCATATCCATCATCGTGTTGAGGTTGCGCTCATACAGCGGGGATTCGTACAGGATATACAAAATCAGCGATGCCAGAAACATAACGGCGCTCTTATCCCAGAACTCGTTTTCGCCGCCGGAGGCTGCCGGGTTCTTTTTGGTGTTGAAGACCAGCGCATAAGCAAGTTTCATAGCGTCCTCATCGGTTTTCAGGTACGCTACCGGATTGTAATGTCCGCGGAAATGCACAAAGTCAATGACCGTTACGGTGACGCCGTTTCTCTCCATAGCACCGCCAAGGGAATAGGTCAACTCCCCCTTGGGGTCCAAAAAGAAGTAGGAGCCGCTGCATTGCAGGGCATTCGGTTTTACAAAGAAGCGGGTCTTACCGCTGCCGGAACCGCCGATCACAACAACGTGCAGATTGCGCTGGTGTTGGTAGGAATCATTGCTGAGGCGGATATTCTGGGAAAGAATGATTTCCTGCCACGGGTCCTTGCGGTTGCGGTAGCGTTCGTTCAACTCTTTGGCGTTGCCCCAATAGGCAGAGCCGTGTTCCTCGCCGGGGCGGCGATCCGCCTGATCGAGCAGATAGCAATACACCCCCAGCGGGTACAGCACCAAAACCGCTAGCAGGAATTTCGGTGTGCTGCTGCACCAACGCAGGTTCAGCGGGTCGTTCAACAGCGCGGTAAGCCCTGCCGCCAAGGCGGACAGCCCGTGCGCCTGTTCGGTGATTTGCGCCAACCCTGCCGCCAGCCAGAGCAGCGGCAGCAGCAAGGCAACCCAGAGCCAGAGGTTCTGTCGATCCTTATTCGGGCGCATGGCGGTCAGCGTTCCTCTGCGCGCTGCAAATCACTGCGCGGGCGCTGCAAGTCCAGTTCCTTGCAGACGGTATCGCCAAACACCTTTGCCATCTCACGCACTTCCTCCAACGCGCGGCGCTCCTCCCCCGGCAGGATATGCGCCCGCAAGCCGTTCAGCCTGTCGGCGGCATCGGCGGGCGGCGCAAGACCGAGCCGACCACAAACTTCAACAGACACAGCCAACGCCATCTGGTGCAGGTATTCTTCATTACCGACCTCTGCATAGCACTGCGCTGCCGTGGCAAGAACAATATCCGCGGGCAGACGCGCAAGGACTTCTTCATCACTTGCCCCGCTTGGATAGAGAATGAGATTTTCGTCAGCAAGAAAACCTGTGGGTTGCTTCTCATCAAACTGCACATTCACCGGTGACAAGGCGGTCAATACCGCAATGGCTTTGCCAAGCTGGTTGCCCTGCAGCTCTACCGTCGGGCAGGGCTTGTTGCCGTAGGTCGCGGAACGGTCATACACCTTGCCCACCGTAAAATAGCCGCCGGACCGCACCAACTGCGAAATGCCAACGGCACCCTTGCTGACCCTGCGCCCAAATTGGTTCCATCCGTCAAAGGACATCACGGCAGTCGCCTGCGGGCAGGCTTTCAACACCAGCGCGGCATTGCCGGAGGTGATCCCGCTGCCCAGCCTGCCGCGCCCAGCAGGTAGGCGGTCAGATGCGCGCCGTCCTGCAAAACCTCCTGCAGCGCCTGCTTTTGGTCGGCCAGCACGGCATCGCGGTCGTTCTTCTTTTTGGCTTTCCAATCCTCAATGTTCATACGCTCATACATTTAGCGTTCCTCCTTTCGGGTCGCATTGACCGCGCGTTCCGCACTGCGGGCTGCTGCCTTGCGCAGCTGTGCTGCCACCGTCTTGAACGAGGGACGCGGGTCAATATCCTCCATCGTCTTCCCGCGCGTCAGCATCGGATCGGGCGTCTGGCGGCGGTTTCTGCGTTTTTTCGGTCAGCCGAGATCTTCTTGGGTACGGTATATCCAAGCTGCTCATAAATGCGATTGAGCTTGGATACATCCTCTGCCTTAAACATAATGTCGATTTTCTCGCCCTGCGCGCCCTTGTCCTTAATGGACGCAAACAGCACACCGTACTGCTTGGCATACGCCTTGAATTGGGCAAGATCCTTGGTCTGCAAGGGGATGATTTTCATCTCTTTGCCCTCGCGCAGTAGGCGGTCAAGACTTGTCTTGCCGCGCACCTTGGGGTTTTCCTTGGCGTAGGCAAGCGCAATCGCCAGCGAGTTCTTAAAACCCAGCGCTGTCAGCTTGATGGCTACCTCAGAAAATTGCAGTGCTTCCCGCACCATCTGGTCAGCGGCTTCTCCGCCGTTGTTCATTTTCGTTCACCTCGCGTTCTTCTTTTTCAGCCTGCCGCACTTCCTGCCATTTCAGCTGCACAGCGGCAGCATCGGTTTCAATGTCTGCGCAGGTGTTCAGCTCCCTGCGCACGGTTCGCATCCGGGCAGACAGTTCTTCCAATCGCCTGTTGCGGACATCCGGCGTCAGGACTTCCTTGTGGTTATACAGGTATTTGCGTTTTTGGGTAAGCACCTCCAGTTCGTGGGTCAGCCTTGCCTTGTAGGTCCGCAGTTCCTCGGTGGATTCGATTTTCTGCTCCCACAGCAGATCGCATTGCCGCCGATAGCGGTTGAATTTGCTGAAATCCTCACGCAGCAGGTAGTAGCAGCGCCGTCCGCTTTTGCCGCGGTAGCTTCTGCGCAGCAAGGCGCAGTAATGGTAGTAGCAAGCCATAATGCCGCCCACCTTTTTATACGGGCGGTTCAGTCTGCTGCGGCAGCGCACGCGGCGCACAACCGGCAGTGCCGGTGCCGTCTGCCAACCTTGCTGCACAGGCTGGTTTTCTGCTTGATATTCCTGCCGTATTTCTGGCGGAAGTTTTTTTAATTGCGTGAAAAACTCTCTCAATTCCGATTCGGAAAACTGCGGCGCAACACCGTCCAGCCGCACAAACCTTTTGCTGTCTTGGTGCCGAACCGCCATGTGCTTGACGCGGGGACCGTACTTGACTCATAGCCCATCTTTTGCAGCCTGCAGACAAAATCGTCAAAGTCGGTGCTTTCGGCAAGCGCCATTTCCACATCGGCTTTTACCATACCGCGCAGTGTCGGCTTGCCCTCGCGGCGGTTGCGCCATTCGCCATACGAGATGCCGCGCCCATCCGTTTCTATGACCGACAACCGGTTTTGTCGGCACAGGTCATCGGAAATTTGCCGTATGCCCTGATAGTAGGTTTTGAAATCGTTGCGGAACATTTTGCCGTCCATAAAGGAAACCGAATTGACCACAATATGATTATGCAGATGTCCCTTGTCCAGATGGGTGGACACCGTACACTCAAACCGATCTGCCAGACAGCGTCTGGCTAATTCGCAGCCGATTTGATGCACTTGGTTCGGGCTGGCTTCTCCGGGCTTAAAGCTCTGAATAATATGGTAGCCGACATTGCCGTGTCCGATGTCTTTATGCCAGCGCCGTTTGGTTGCCTCCATAATCAGGCAGGCATTTTGCGGGTCGCAGTTAAAGCCGGTGACATAGAGCTGGTGCTCCGTCTTATCCTCGTTTTGGGTGTAGTGCATCAGCGGTCGAGCGAATCGCCGCGAAAGACCTCGGTTTTTTTCGGGTTTGCAGCATAGTCCAGGCAGTCTTTCAGGCGCTTGCGCACCGGCAGGATTTTTGTTGTCGCCATTATAGCTGCTCCTTCATAAGCAGCCAGATGCGGGTCATGATCTGCTGCGCTTCCTGCAGATAAGCGTCCTCCGCCTTGCCGTTGAAGTTGGCAATGCGCGCTAACTGGTTCAGGTTGTTTCCGACTGCCGCCACCTGCCTTGCCAGCGCCTTGCAGCTGTCCGGTGTGCGGGGGTGAATCTCGCAGCCGTTGATAAGTGAAACCACAAAGGGATTCATTTTCAGACCTGCCAGTTCGCTTTTTCTTCTCAGCGCGGCATATTCCTGCTCCGTCAACCGAAGCAGGAAGGATTTGTTTCTTGTTTGCATTTCGCTGCTCTCCTTTGGATTATTGCAAGCGCAAGGGGGTCTTAGGGGTGGTGGCCCCTAACAAGAGGTCGAAATGATAGCAAGCTATCATTTGACGTGCTTGCCACGCGTTGCTAACGCAATGCCGTTCCGAGCTTTCTGAAACAAACCAAGGTCGCTCCCACCTTTGCGGGCGCAGATTTCATCAATTATCGTGCCCATGTGGTAGGCGGGCACTTTCAGATTCAGGGCGTACTCGGTTGCAATGACATTGACCTTGTACCGCATCAGCCGCCTGAAAAAGGAAATCAGATGCCGTTCCTGACCACTGATCTGGCTCATACGGCAGATATAAATTCTCTCGATATGTCCTGCCTTTGCCTCGCGCATCATCCTGCGGTAAGCAGGGCGGCGCAGCCAGCCGTGGTGAATGTCATATCCCCAGCCAACCACTTCGGCACCATCACGCTGTGCCTGCAGCATCAAAACATTCAGGGTGTTTTTCGTTTCTATGTAGTTGCCGGGGACGCGCGCATACAACCATGCGCGCTGGGGTTCCTTTGATGTTTTCATGGATTTTTGTTTCCTCTATTCTGTTTCGTTTTTTTGGCAATTACAAGCAATCTGCCGTTATCGGTAATGTTGTCGCAGGTGGAAAGCGTGAGCAGCTTGTCGCCGTACTTAGCTGAAATGCCTGTATCGTACAGCGCCCGCGCTTGGCAGGCCGACACATAATCGGCAAATTCTTCCGGGGTTGCTGCGTCCACAAACCGATAGAACGGGAACGCATCGGCGGTATCTGCCTGCACGGTCGTGTGGATCACGGCAAAAATTTCATAGGCACAGCTGCCCAGCGCGGTATCGAACCAGACGGTTTTGTGTGATTGCCAGAAATCCTTGCTGCGGTACTTGGCAAGATCTGCGAACATCGAGCCGTCCTTCATGTTGTGGCCGTAGAGGATCAGGTTATCGGACGGGGCAAGCGCATCGCAGTCTGCCTGCATAAAGGGGCAGCCGTAGTCGGTGTAGTTCTTTTCAAAGTCGTGCTTCAGGTAATAGGTGGGGTCTGTCGGTGTCTGCATCACGGGATAGTCAATGTTGGTGTCCTCGATAAGAATCCAGCCGACCATATCTGTGTTTCCCAATATAAGTTTGGTATGATGCCTGTTTCTCTGGTTCCGAAGCCGTTTCCTGTTGTGTGTCCTGTTTCCTTACGGCGGCAAGGTCGCTGTAAGGTGCGCCTGTTGTTTAGACTGTGCGGCATACATCAACAGGAATGCGATGCTCGTGAGAGCTGCAATACCGAACAGCCCAATAAAAAGCGAATATAGAAAGTTCTTCATCGTCTGCTCAACGCTCCCCATATGAAAATAAGCTCAGCTGTTCTCCCTCCAGACAGAACCGTAAATCTAAATCGTGCAGCGTATAACTGCGGTTGAACCGTTCTGTTGCCTTATTGGGGGCATCCTGCAATTCCAGCAGCAGCTGCCACAAATCGGGGTGGGCGTTGTACAGGTGCCGAAGTTCCCGCATGGACGCATTGGGGCAAAACCAGCAGCCGCCACGCCCTGTGAACGCATATAGCGGGGACAGCAGCCCCTCGGCTTGGCACATTGCCTGCGCGTCTTTTTCGGTCAGGTTGTACTTTGCCAGCAGAGAGGTTTGGTTTGCCTTTAGTCGTGCCAGTCGTATCGGTTCATCGGCGGCAATCCCCAGATAGTAAACCGTGTCTTGCGGCAGCGTTTTCTGGTAGGTGCGTATGGGTGGCAGTTTGCAGTCCCTTTGTATACTGCAGCGTCCGGTCAGCGGAAAGGACGCCAGCTTTCCCTCGGCATTACCGCGGCTTACGATGTGGTAAAAGCAGTCCAAATATGTCTTTTGCCCGCGCAGGACCCTTGTGGGAATGCCGCGCTTTTCAAAATACGGGATTGCTGTTTCATAGATGAACCGCTTATGCTCCGGCAGTTCTCCCGATACGGTATCGCTGAACATCACCTCGGAATAAACCAGTTCATCCAGCGGTTCGCCGTGCTGCAAGGCAAGCAGCGCCGTGGCGATGCTGTCTTTGCCAAAGCTGCAAGTCAGAATATGCTTCATTCGATTTCCTCATAAAAAACGGGTGGTCCTCGCGGGTCACCCATAGTGGTTGGATGGTTCATTTTTGTGTTCCTTATTCGGTTTCATCGTCGTCCTTTTGGGCAACGGCTTTGCAGTGGACACACTTGAAAATCAATGCCGCCAACCCTGCCAAGGAAAGACCTGCCAGCGCCAGAAGCAGTCCCAGCGGGAAAGTATCGCCTGTCTGGGGAATCAGCGGTGTGGGGGTCGGGGGTAGTCGGCGGTGTCGGTTGCACGGGCTGTTCGGGGATGGGGGCATCCTTCATAACCACGCGCTGTACCTCGCCGGTGGGAAGCACGGTAAAGGGAATATCCTCTGCAATTTCGTACCCGTTGGGGGCGGTGATTTCGGTCAGGGTGTACTCACCGGCAGGGAGCTTTTCGATATAGTGCGGCTTGTCGGTAGAGGTCCAATGTTCCACTACCTTGCCGTCCTTGTTGGTGATAATCAGCTCGGCACCCGGCAGCTCTTTGTTTGTGGTGATGTCCACCTTGGAAATCTCCACCTTGATGACATCATCCAGCATCTCAAACCGCTGCACCTCGCCGGTGGGCAGCACCGTAAACGGTACGCTTTCGGCAAAGGCATATCCATCCGGGGCTTTCACCTCGGTCAGCGTGTAGTCACCGGCGGGGAGCTTTTCGATATAGTGCGGCTTGTCGGTGGATGTCCAATGTTCCACTACCGTGCCGCCCTTGTCGGTAAGGGTCAGCTCAGCACCGGGCAGTTCTTCCATTGTGGTCAGGTCCTTCTTGGAGATTTCTACCTTAATGACATCGTCCAACATCTCGAACTGCTGCGACCTCACCGGTGGGCAACGCGGTAAACGGTACGCTTTCGGGCAAAGGCATAGCCGTCCGGGGCTTTCACTTCGGTCAGCGTATAGTCACCGGCAGGGAGCTTTTCGATATAGTGCGGCTTGTCGGAAGATACCCAGCGGTCAATTTCCTTGCCGTCCTTGTCGGTAATGGTCAGTTCCGCGCCGGGCAATTCCTCCATTGTGGTCAGATCCTTCTTGGAGAATTCTGCCTTGATGGTGTCATCGCGCATAATCACGGTTGCATCGTCCAGCAGTTTCCAATCATCCCACGTCCAGAACAGCAAGGACTTCTTGGTCAAATAGTAGGCCTCGGCTTCCTGCAGGTTGCTGCCGTCCTCGTCCACCTTTTGCAGCAGACGGAAGGTAATTTCATCCGCCAGCGCGTAGCCATCGGCGGGGCGGGTTTCGGTCAGGGTATAGGCATCGCCCAAGTGCAGCCCGGTCACCCGGTGGGGTGTGTCGGTGGATACCCAGCTTTCCACAATGTTGCCGTCCATATCCTGAATGGTCAAAGTGGCACCGGGCAGTTCCTCGTCATTGGTCAAATCGCGCTTGCTTACCCACATTTCGGTGGGTTTGTCGGTACAGGTGCTTTCCAAAATACGCACAGTCTGCCCGTCGTAGGTAAAGGTGACTTCCATGGGTTCTTCGTTGACATAGTAGCCCAGCGGGGCACGGATTTCCTCGATGATATACTTGCCGCTGTTGGTGGCGGCGTCCTTGTGGGTGCTGCTGCCGTATTGTTCACCGCGGATGGGAATATCGCAATCGAAGTAGGTGGTGCCATCCGCATTGGTTTCGGGGCTGGTGGCTACCAGCTCACCGGCGGCAAAAACAAGGCTGCCGTCTGCATCGTAAATGTCATCGGCGGTGTACAGGTTGAACACGGCACCGGCAAGGTATTTGCCGCTTTCCAGATCGGTTTTGTAGATGCCGACTTTGGCCTTTTCGCGGTCATTGTAGAATTTTAAGGTCTGCTGCTCGGTGAAATCGGCGTTGGCATCCTGCTGCGCACGACCTCAAAACTCTGGGAAGATGCAGCGCCGTCAACCTTGGCAATGCTCGTGGCCATAACCACATCGTTCCGTTCGTTATCCCATGCAAAGGTGACATCATAGCTTTCAGGGGTGCCGATATAGCCGTAAGGCGGCTTGGTTTCCTCAATGTGGTAGCTGCCCAGCGGCAGGGTCACACTGACTTCGCCAATCGTGCCGTCATGGATTACGGACAGGAAATCGTAGGTGGCCTTGGTGCGGGCAGGGGCAAAGGCGGCAATGTCTGCGCTGCCGTCGCCGGTGGTGACTACGGCGACTACATCGCCCTTGGCATACCAGAGCGTGCGGTTGCCATAATTGTCGGTCTGCCGATCCTGCGTATAAATATCCTCGGCGGCGGTGATGGTATACTCCGCACTGGCCAGCGGGCGGGTTTCATACACGAAATTGCCGTCCTCGGCCTCGCCGGTCATCCACGGGTCAAGTGCGCCAACTTCTGTTTTCCAGCCAGCTAAGACCTCGCCTGTTTTGCGGATCGTCAATTTGCCCAGCGTCTCATGGTTAGAGTAGTTTTCACCAATCACAAGGGTATCCATGCCGTTCTCGTTTTTGTCGCCGGTGGCTGCATAAATGCGGTCTGTGGTGATTTCAAAATCCACATAGTAGATGCCATCTGCATCGTCGGCCAAAATGCCGTTTTCATATCCGGCAGAATCCAGCCATTCGTTGTAGAATCCGTTCGGGCCGGTGACTTCCACAATGCGATATTTACCCAGCGGCAATTTTTCAGGCAGCGTTAAGATGCCCTCGCTGTTGGTGTAGAAAGTGTCTACATCTTTTGTCAGATGACCGTTGACAGTATCGGTCATCGTGACGAGTTTCGGGTTGCCGTTGCTGTCATAACGGTAATGCCCCTGCTCGTCCAGCCAGTAGATTTGGAAAGCGGTGTCGGGCAGCAGTACCGGTTTGCCGGTTTCCTCGTCAACTTTGGTGATGCGGAGATAAACTTCGATTTCCTCGTCCAGTACGGTGAATTTCTGATAACTGTCAGAGCCTGTCATTACGCTGTCCTTGGGGGTAGCCATAGCGCCCCACGGGTTGTTATCCTGTTCGGGGTCAACGTTGACAATAAAAGGCTCGGCTTGGAACAGGTCGTGCGGTACGGTGGTTTCCACGACCAGATAAGTGCCATAGGGCAAGCCCTGCACACGAATATTCCCGGTGTCATTGCTGAAGATTTCGGCAAGCTGGTATTCGTTGGCGCTGCCGGTGGGCTGCCAGCCATCGCCCTTGCCGTTCTTGTTTTCTCCTGCGGCAGTCAGCGTTTTGTTGTACGCGACAATTTCGTCAGCGTTGACTCATAGGTCTTTGCGATGGCCTGCGTTTCCGCAGAAAAATCCCACTTCGGATGCTCGTTATCGTAGGTCTTATCAATGTAGGCATCCAAAATGCTTTGCAGGGTGTAGCTGCCGCTGCGGGTCTGCTCAAACTGCTTCAGTTTGGACAGGTCGGACACAAGGAAGAATGTAAAGCCTGCGCCCTCCAGTTCCAGTCCATTGCTTTGACCGCTGGAGGATACGATTTTACTGATTTCCACATTGCCTTTTGCTACTTGGTCTTGGCTTTCGACCAAAGCGTTATCCGCATGGATGTGGTAATTGGCGCTGTAGCTGGTCTTGTCGATCTGTTCACCGGCTGCCTGTCGATTGTCGGCAAAGGTGGTCTTTTCTACATACCAACCCTCATCAGAATAGGCTGGCGTGATGTAGTAGTTATGTTCATCGCAGAGGTAGCCGTCTGCAAAGGACAGGTAATAGGCATCGTAAGTCCAAGAGCCATCCAACGCTTTACCTTTAGAGACTGTAGAAAACTGGTTCTTGTACACCCAATCCGTGTACTGCCCGCTGCCGTTCTTGGCAAGCGCGGCGGTCTGCCCGGTGGCTGCCTTGGTGCGGCTGTCCACGGTGGGATAGGTGCCGGAAACAGCAAGAGCGCCGTCACGCAGCGGGATAACCACGCCGGTGGAGCGCTCTACGACATAATATTTGCCGAGGTACAAATTGCTGAAGCACAGCCAGCCATTCTCAATTTTAGCGCTGGCTACAAGGTGGTCTTTTTTCAGAACGGGTAAATAATCAGACACCCACTGCCCGCTGTTGTCGCGGATTGTGGTGTGCCAGATGGGATTGCCGTCTGCATCCACGATTTTGGAGTAGTCCACCACGCCGGTCACGCCATCGGGGTGCGTAATATCTTCGGCGGCGTAGAGGTCATACACCGCGCCGTCCAGCGTGGCATCGCCGTGGGCTTGCCCGCTGGCAAGAGCTGTGCCGTGGGTGGTGCTGCCGTCCACATACCGCACGGCATCAAGGTCAACCTTGGAGATGCTGATTTCGCCCAAGGTGCGGTCATTTTTCATAACGCCGTCTGAGGGTGTGATTGTGTAGCTGTCCTCGTTGGCCGCTTTGCCGCTGTTGTCGGTGTTAAAAGTGCGGCTGGAATCCTTGCCAGTGTCGTAGATGGTAACGGTGGTTTCTACGCCCGTACTGGTGACAAGTTTGGTGCCGCCTTTATCGGTAGCGGCAATGTCGGCATTATAGTCAGCGTTGTCCAGCCAGATTACAGAATTGTCGCTGTCCTCGGTGATTTCGATATAGTAACCGCGCTTGCCCAGCGGAGTGTTGACGATGCGGGATGATTGATGTCTGTCCAATCGCCAAAATAGCCTGTGGGCGCTTTGCTTTCCACAATGATAAACTTGCCCGCATTACGCTGGTATAGTAGAGAGTATGCCGCATGGAATCTGTGGTCGCATAGGCGCACTGTTGATGACCGCGTAGCTGCCGTCGCCCTGACGCTGTACGCTGTAGGTGTTGTAGCCCCCGGTGCTGGTATTTGCCGGTCACCACATCCCACTGATAGATCTCATACTGGGCATCGGTTGCGATCTGGCTGCCGGTTTCGCTGTCGGTTTTCTTGAGGTTGACCTGCAAACTCCACTCGTCATTTTTCATGACATAGTCATTGTTGGTGTTCGCGGGTACCGAAATCGTTTGGCTGCTGCCGTTCGTGCCCCAGTACTTGCCGAATCCATACGGTACTGTGATTTCCTCATAGCGGAACTGGATGCTTCCCAGCTGCGCTTTAGCCGCTGCTATAGCATTGTTGACAGCGTTCTGGGCCTCACCCTGCAATTCCGCAATGGCGGCGTCGCGGGCACTGTTGGCGGCCGCATCAGCAGCCTCCTGCGTGGTGAAAGGACCAACCTGTCCATTGCGAGTGCCCGATGTTTTGGTAACGGCATAGTGCAGGCTCCAGCTTGCACTGGCATCGCCACCGTTCTTCTGGTAGTTGTCATCGGCGGTATGACGCTGGTGGTCACAGTTTGCTTTCCGGCAGCTGATAGACCAGTTGCCGCCCTCGATGCTGCCGGATTTGGTTGTAGGTTCGATTTCAATCGTTGCACCGTCCACTTTTTCCAGTGTGGCAGTCTGAATCTTGTCGGTGCGCACACCGTAGGAAAAATCGAAACTGCCGCTGGCGGTCTGGGCGGGTGCCTCCCAACTGGCGTAGTATTCCTGCACAACAGGTTCCGGCTCAGGTTCCCCCTCACCGATCTCAGGTCCGATCAGGGCAACGGTCTGCCATCCTGCGCGACCGGGATTATAGATGTAGGTGTAGTAACCGCGGGCAGAGGCGTAGGTTTCCACGCCGTTCAGCAGCTCATCGGCAGAGGCAAGATAAATTTCCGCGGTGGTGCTTTCGGGGAAGTTTTCGATGATATACATCTGTACATCGTCATAAATTGATGCACAGAAATCCAAAAGAGAGATTTCTTCACCCTCGTCAGCGGAAAAAACAGCGGGCAGATCGTCCGCATCGCCCAAAGAAAGCTGGTTCAAGCCGCCCCAGATGCGAATCTGGTTGCCGTAGTGGTCACCGGGGATGCACTGGTCTGCGTTGACCGTGGAAGTTTTCACATAGGTGTATGTCGGGCATCCTGCAGGCTGACCGTTGGCACCGTGGGTGCAGCAGTAGGCGGGTTCGCCGTTGAACCAAATCAGCCAAGTGCCGTTGACCTTGGCAACCTTGGTGATTTTGCCGCTTGTCACCGCAGGGGTGGGGCGCTCGGCAAAGGCGGCAATTTCGCTGTCAGGGAAAGGATACTCGCAGTCACATTGCGGTCGATGGTCACCTGCAAGGTTTTGGTCAGGCAGCTGCCGTCCGGCGCGGTATAAACCAGCTGCGCGGTAAAATCCGCATCCGCCTGCACATACACGCCCAGCACCGCAGCGGAAGTTTCGCTGTACTCATTGTGCAGCAGGCTTTCTGCGTTTTCAGCGGGTGCGCCGTAGTAGTCCAGCAGGGTCACTCCGTCCGGCAAAATTAGATCAAGGGTACTGCCATCGGCAGGGTACTCCACCTGCGCCAGAATCGGCACAATGGCGTAGTCGGTATCTTCCAGCAAAGGTGTAGTCAGTGTCAGGTTGTCACTGTCCAGCGCCTCGGCGCTCAGATAACTATCCTGCTCTAAATCGGCATCCCACGCGCTAAGCCCGATTTTGATTTCACCGGTCGCTACTGGCAAACCGTAGCTGCCGATGTAGGAGCCTGTGGGGGCGTCCGGCATATCCGCGTAGAGGATTTCACCGTCAAAGGTGTAAGGCTTCGTTTTCTTCAGCAGGCTCATCCGGTTGGTTGGTGCTGCGCTTTCCTCGGTAGTTGCTCCGGGGTCGGGGTTGCTGGCATCGGTCTGCCCGTTGTCGGTTTCGGTTTCATCGGTCTGTTGTTCCTCAGTGGCGACCGTGCTTTCCTGCGGCAAGGGCGTTTCGGCAAACGCGCCGACCGGGAACACGGAGCAGCACATCACGGCTGCCAAAGCCAGCGCCAGAAGGCGGTGGCTCCATTTTGTTTTTCGATTCATGGGTAAACACCTCTTTTATCTTTCGGGGGCTGTTTTCTCGCGCTCCAGCTGACGCAGACGCGAAGTAAAAATATCGATCAACCCGGCATGAGATTGCAAATTGGCGTAATACACCGCCTTGTCATACCCATCCGCATTGATGTCTTGAATTGTTCGCACAGAATCCGCCCATCTTCGATTCTGCGGGGAAATTCGCGCATCGCCATCCCGCACTTGGATGGCTGCTGCAACAATATAGCGGGTGCGCTCTGCGCCGTATCCTGCCAATACCTGCTGCACGGCACCGTCATCCAAGCACAAGCCGTTATAGTTGTAAGAAATGGCGTCATCAATTTCATCGCGGCATTCCTCGTTCAACTTCATGGAGGCGCGGTATTGCGGCAGTTCCTCGTGTTCGCGGGCGTATCGACCGGTCTGATAGTAAACGGGCGGCCAGTTCTTTTTCGTGCTTTCCATCAGGTCGATGTCGGCGCGATCCGCTATGCACAAGGTCATAACATCCAGTGTGTTGGTATCGCAATCGCGGTAGTCTTTGTAAATGTCCGCCAGCGGTGCTTGGGATTCCAACAAAGCGCGCAGCTGTGCAGGACGCAGCGAAGCATTTTCAAGAGCGATGAGGATATCCTCACGGGAGCTGTACTCATACGCGTGGTTCAAAATTTCTTCGGGCGGCTGTGCAAGCAGCCACGCACGGTATTCGTTTTGCTCCTGCTGCATTTTGTTGTACAGCTTAGCGACAAGGGGATCGTTTTTCACATCGCATCACCGTCCGTATTGTGCAGAATTCTTTCCCAGAAATTCCGCTTTTCAGGCTCGGAAAGACTGCGATAGGCGGTTTCGATCACCGCATTCACGACCTGCTCGGCGGCATCCTGCGCGATATGCAACTGTTTTGCCGCATTTTTCCCCATCGCAAGACGGTGCAGCAGATTCTCTAAAACCGTTATTTTTTGCTTTTGCAGCGCGTTTTTTGTGCTTTCGTCTATGTCGAGCGCAGCAACAGGGGTGTCGTATACGCTTTCCGGCACACGAAATACCAACTCGCTGCGTTCTCGATTGGGGGCAATGTCATTCAGCACGACCATGCAGCCGTTTTGCTCGGCTTTTCTAAGTAAAGTTTCAATGTCCATAGAATTCCTCCAATAAAAAAGCGCCCACAAATGTGAGCGCTTAAGTAAGATATTCAGTTACAGAGACTCAATCAGTTCAGAGATTTCCTTGACAGTTTCCAAGGTCTGCCCAAATGTAATAGCTGCTGCATAGGAATTGCTCATGCCGTAGCTATCCCATAACTGTTGCATAGACGAATCATCCCTTAGGTCATCCAAAATTTCTTTCCAATCGGCAAGATCTTCCAGAGATTCTCGCTTTTCAGCCGTATGCAGAACAGCATCCTTTAAGACTTGCGGGCGAATTTCTGACTTTCTGGTGCGATACAGCGTGTAAAGGTCATAAAAATCGCGCGCTCTTGTGGTGGTTGCACCGCGGCGGATAATGGTTTCATACTTTTCAGCAAGTATCGTTTCTATCGTATAAGCCATGATAGGAATTTTCTTTTCGGAATCAAAGCAGGGAAACTCATATTGTACCGCAGCAGGGGTGATTTTGTCGCCGGTGGTGATGTCGATTTTCATGGGTGTGTTGATTTTCCCATACAGAACATCAATATGGGCGCGGAAGTTGTTGTATGCATCAATTTCACGGATCGGTGCAATGGAACGATATTCAAAGCGGATACCGTCACCAACATCAACTGCCAAAATGGTTTTGAGGGCAGAAACGATTTCCTCTTCTTCCATATGGATACCGCGCACGGTGGTATCCATATCCATCGTAGTTCGACCCTCAAGCCCAACCATTGAGGAAATCAGAAGTCCTCCCTTGAGAATGAAATTTTTTCTGATACGGCGAAGCCGCCAGTCGTTCCAGCAGACGTTCAAACATAAACATCTGCAAAATTTCCTGAGCGCGCAGATGCTTTTCGGCAGCAACATTGCGCGCCCAGCCTTTTAATTGTTCTGGTGATCTCACATCAGCACCTCCATGTAGGTACGCAATTTATCGTCAACCCCAAACTGTTTTCCATACTTTAGAAGTTTTCTGGGATTTGGTCTTGACGCAAAGTAGATCTTCAGTCCATGTGTAAACAGTTGCTTGTCGATTGCATTTCTGTCGCGCACCAAGTCGCAAATGCAGCGTTCACGGTCATACAGGATAACATTTCCGCCTTGTGGAGATCTGCAAGTGGTTTTGCCTATACCGTGAAGACTTCCTTTAACATAGTGAAACCGAATATTGGGATCGCGTTCTTTGATGCGACTGGTGTTATATCCTTGCGGCACACTGAATTCAAAAATGTGTGGCGTTCGGTCTGACAGTCCCCAAAAGTACATGGCACTGCCGTAAGAGTAGACAAGATTCTCGCTTCCGCTTTGCAAAAGCGTAAACTCGTCTGGAACAAATCCGGTCATTGTATATTGTCCGCGGGCAATGCGCGTCAGAACACCTTTGTCTGCGTATCGTTTTAATGTGACACGGTTTGTGCCTGCTCGCAATGCTTCTTCTGTAGTAACAATGCCGCCGTTCGCATCAGCTATCGTTTTCAATACAGCTATCGTAGCATTCACTCCACACACCGCCTTTCAAAAAGTTACTACTGTGCTTTAATTATAACATAATAAAGCACAACTGTAAACGGGCTTGTGGGAGATTTTCGTGGGAACTAGTTAAAGGTCACGACCCAATAGGTATATTGCCCCTCTGCCGTCTGGCAAAACCAGCAGCCGACACCCATGCTGGTAAAACTCGGCTCCATAATGTTGGCACAATGGGCGGGGCTGCCCTGCCAGCCTGTGCAAACGGCGCTGGCAGAACTCAGCGGACCGGCGGCGCAGATCTCGCTGCGGGTGGTCATACCGCTGTGATCAAAGGGCGCACCTGCCACAAAACTCTCACATCGGGCATCGGCAGCGGCGCTCAAACCGCTGTCCATCGTCAGCGGTGCCAGCCCACCGGCTGCGCGCATCGCGTTGATGTTTTCCTGCACCGCCCAATAAGCGGAATCCGAGCTGTCGATGCTCCACACTGATCGGTGCCTGACGCCAAATCAAAGGGCACAGCACCATAGCTCATACTGACCTGCGCCGGGGCAGGTTCTGCCGTCGGCGCTGCCGTGGGTTCCGGCGTAGGGGCAGGAGTCGGCGCGGGGGTAGCGGCAGGTGTTGCCGAAGGTGTCGGCGCGGGTGTGGCGGTAGGTTCCGGGGTTGCTGTCGGCTCGGCAGTTGAAATCGGTGCAGGTGTTTCTTCGGCGTCTGCACTTTCGGATGTCGCTGCCGACAGCTCCGTCAATTCAGCGGATTCCGGTTCCGGTGTCTGTGCGCAGGCTGTCAATGCGGACAGCATTGCAAGCATTACGATCCATTTTTTCATCTTGAAAACTCCTTGCGGGGGCCATCTCTGACCCGGTTGCTTCTTCTTTCCTTCATCTTAAAACCTTCTACCTTTCTTGTCCACGCTGTCGATTGTCCGAACGACACTGTTGCTCTTCGTCCGGCACGGTATCCAGCACGATATCCTTTTCGTTCAGGTTCAAAAGTGCCTCCAACTCGGCAAGGCGCTTGCTCTTTTCAGCCAGCTCGTCCGCCTGGACAAAGGCTGCGCCAGCTGTTCCTTGGCGTTTTCCAGCTGCTTTTGCAGCTGCACCAATTTGGATTCAAGGTCGGTCACGCTCTGCGGCAGGTTATGCAGGCAGTTGTCCAGGCGTACCGTGTTGCCGACCGCATCCGCGCCCAGCTGCACCGGGTTGATACCGCTGCCCACAAGATACGCCAGATACATTTTGTCCATCGCAAAATAGGCGATCTGCAAATCAAAGCCCTTGTATCGCCCGATGGAAACCGGCTCGGTGCGGTTCATCGCCATACCCAGCAGCCCCAGCAGGGCTTTGCCCGCGTCCTCGCGCTTGGTGTAAACCGTGTCCATCAATGAGATGGCGAAAACATCCTTGTCGTCCGCATCGCGCTTGGTATTTTGCTGTAGCAGCGCTGTGTCCGCTTTGGCGTTTTCCAACTGCTGGGCGGTCTTACGCATTTCTGCGGGGAATCCTTGTGTAATCGCATCTTCCAGCCGGTAATGCTCGTTGTTGTAGGCGGTTTTCAGGGTTTTGAGCCGCGACACCTGAATATCCAGATCCATTTTCTCTTTGATCATCGGATTGCCCGCTGCCAGCGCCTTGACCTCGGCATAAGACAGCGCTGCATCGTCCAAATCATCCGCACTGCGGGCAGGGCTTTTGCTCGTCATAATTTGCCCGATGAACTTCTGTTTGGTTTCCAAAAGCTGCCACATATAGCTGTCGAAGGAAGCTTCTGTGACGTAACGATACTCATATACTTCGGCATTGGTGTTGCCTTGGCGAATCATACGCCGTTGCGCTGCTCAATGTCAGAGGGTTTCCACCCGCAGTCCAGATGATGCGTGGCCACCAGCAGCCGCTGCACATTGGTGCCTGCGCCCATCTTACCGGTGCTGCCCATCAGCACGCGCACATCACCGCTGCGCACCTTGGCAAACAGCTCGGCCTTTTTCACCTCGGTGTTGGCGCTGTGGATGAACTGCACCTCGTTTTCGGGGATGCCCATAGAAATCAGCAGATTGCGCAAATCATCGTACACATTAAATCCGTCCGGTTTCGGGGTGGACAAGTCGCAAAACACCAGCTGGGTCAATTTCTTGTCTTTCGTTTCACTCCAGATGCGGTACACATTCTCGGCGCAGGCGTGAACTTTATCGTTGGGGTTTTCGGGCAGATTGGGGTCGATCAGCCGCTGATCCAGCGCCAGCTTTCTGCCGTCGTTGGTCACCTTGAGCATATTGTCCTCGGTGGGGTCTACATTTCCGGCGCGAATTTCTTCGGCGCGGTCGGCAAGGTCAGCCACCATCTGCTTTTGCTGGGGGCTTGGCGGCAGCGCCACATTGATGGGTTTGCCGCCCACCAGTTTAGGCACCGGCAGGTTGAGCATATCCGCCGTCTGCACATCCGCCACCTGCTTGAACATACTCATCAATTCCGGCAGATTATAGAATTTGGAAAATCTTGTTTTTGTGCGGTAGCCGGTGCCTTCCGGCGCAAGCTCCACGCTGTCACGGTTTCTCCAAATGTGGATGCCCACGCATCAAAGGAGGAAAGCCCGTGCTGCTCCAAGGTTTCCCGCTGCAAATACCGCTGCATGGTGAACAGCTCCGCCATAGAGTTGCTGATGGGCGTACCCGTGGCAAACACCACGCCGCGGCTGCCGGTGATTTCGTCAAGGTAGCGGCATTTCATATACAGGTCGCTGGCGCGCTGGCTCTCGGTTTGGGATATGCCAGCCACGTTGCGCATTTTGGAAAGCACCGCAAGATTCTTGAAAGCGTGGGCTTCGTCCACCATCAGGCTGTCCACGCCAAGCTGTTCAAAGGTCACCACATCGTCCTTGCGGGACTGGTCGTTGAGCTTATCCAGCTTTTTCTCCAGCTGCTTGCGCATACGCTCCATCTGCTTGACGGTGAAATTCTCGGCGCGTTCTTCTTTCAGCTGTGCCACTTGGCTGATCACATCGTGGATCTGGCTTTGCAGGTATTCGACCTGCCGTTCCTGTGACAGCGGGATGCGCTCAAACTGGCTGTGCCCGATCACGATGATGTCATAATTGCCGGTTGCGATTTTGGCGCAGAACCGTTTGCGGTTGGCTTTTTCAAAATCTGTCCTGCGGGCTACAAGAATATTTGCGTTGGGGTACAGCTGCAAAGCCTCTCCGGCAAGCTGCTCGGTCAGGTGGTTGGGTACACAGATCAGGGTCTTGGAGCAAAGCCCAAGACGTTTCTTTTCCATCGCCGCAGCGACCATTTCGTAGGTTTTTCCGGCGCCCACACGTGCGCCAGCAGCGTATTGCCGCCATACAGAATGTGCGCAATGGCGTTTTTCTGGTGGGGGCGCAGCGTGATTTCAGGTGACATACCGTGAAACAGGATATGGCTGCCATCGTATTCGCGGGGCGCAGGGAGTTGAACCGTTCGTTGTATTCCTTTACCAGCATCTGGCGGCGGGTCGGGTCTTTCCAGATCCAGTCCTTGAAAGCGTCCTCGATCTGCTGCTGTTTCATCTGGGCTTCCTGCGTGGCAGCGGCGTTCAGAACGCGGATTTTGTTGCCTTGCATATCCTCCTTGGTGTCAAAAACGCGCACATCCCGCAGGTTCAGGCTTTCTTCTAAGATGTGGTAGAAGTTGGCGCGCTGTGTGCCGTAGGTCACGGTGGCTTTAATGTTGCCGCCCGTAAAGCTCTTGTTGGTCACATTCCAGACGCCGGTCAGTGGGATGTACAACACCTTCACGCGGTCCCGCACATAGTAAGGCGCGTCCACCAATTCATCGGCAAACTGCTTGATGAGTTCAGGAGCCAGCCAAGTAGCACCCAGACGCACGGCAATTTCGCTGGCTTCCAAGTCCTTCGGCTGCACGGTTTCCAGTGCCTGCACATTCACAGCAAAAGCGGGGTTGTTTTGTGCCGCCAGCTTTGCTACCTGTAATTTGTGGCGCACATCGGCGGTATAGTAGCGCGGTTCACCATCAGAATTCTTTTCCAAGGGGTCGGCAAAGATAACGCCTTGCAGGTCGTTCACCAATGTATCTTTGTCCTTGCCGGTCAGCTGCTGCATATACCCAAAGTCGATGCCCGCGCGCTCACCGACACTCAGCGCCAGCGCTCGCTGGCGGTTTCCACGCGCTCGGCAGGGCGGCAGCCCGGATGGTGCGCTTTGAAAACATATCCGACTTGCCGATGAAATTGCCCTCGCTGTCGAGGTTTTCCAAGGAGCACAGCAGAAAATATCCACTGTCATCCCGCATATCCAACGATGCACCACGGCTGTTGATGAGTCCAAACTTACTGTGGTAGTGGTCGTACTGGCGGTTGAGTTTGGCTTGCAGCTCCGTGATGACTTCATCCGGCATATCTTCCAGCTGGGCTTGGATCAAGTCCCGTGTGGTGTCCCGCAGTTCGATCAACTGCCGCATACGCGCCGCGGAGGTAGCACCAAGGGAAACCTCGCGCATAATGGCGTTCTCGCGGTAATAGAATTTTCCGTTACGGATACAAAAGCTGAAATTGCGCACATCGGGTTCGGCGGGGATGCTGGCATCCACAGCGCCGGATTCCTGCAGCTCGATGTCCTGAAAGTGAAATTCAGCGTGCAGGTGGGACATGGCCTCTTGCAGCACATCGGGAAGGGGCTTATCGGCAAACGCCTCGCAGGTCAGGGTCGGGCCATACGGACCGCTGACGGTTTTCAGTGTGCCGCAGACCATTTCGGGGTGTTCGGCAAAATAGCTGTTGAGGGAAAGCCCGTCCTCCGTCTGGGTGGTGTGCAGCCAGCTCGCGTCCTGCTCCAGAATGCGGTCACGCTTTTGCAGGAAGATGATGTCCGCCATCGCCTTGGTTCCGGCTGACTTAAAGGTGGAATCCGGCAGGCGCACGGCACCGATAAAGTCGCATCGGGCGTTGATGTACCTGCGCACTTCCTCGCTCTTTTTGTCCAGCGTGCCACTGGTGGTGATAAAGGCGATGATGCCGCCCGTGCGCAGCTTGTCGATGGATTTGGCAAAAAAGTAATCGTGAATCTTGAAGTGCAGCCGGTTATACTGCGGGTCAACCACACTGTAATCCCCAAACGGCACATTGCCGATGACCACATCGAAAAAGCTGTCGGGCAGGTCGCTTTCTCAAAGCCGGTGATTTGGATGTTTGCTTTCTGGTACAGCTGGCGGGCAATTCTGCCGGTCAGACTGTCCAGCTCCACACCAAACAATCTGGTGGTCGGCTCATACAAATAGCTGTGGCTTTGCCCAAAAAACGCGCCCGCACCCATACTGGGTTCCAGAATCGTTCCGGCACCCACGCCCATTTTGCGCAGGGTGGTGTACATTGCGTCAATGACTTCGGGCGGGGTGTAAAAGGCGGTCAGGGTGCTGCTGCGGGCAGCGGCGTATTCCTCCTCTGTCAGCAGGCTTTTCAGCTCGGTATATTCGCTGTGCCAGCTGTCTTTGTTGGGTTCAAAGGCATCGGACAAACCGCCCCAGCCGGAGTATTGGGCTAAGATTTCCTGCTCCTCACCGTTTGCGTGGGGACCGCCGTCCGCCATACGCTTTTCGATGGATTTCAGGGTGCGGATGGCGGTGATGTTGGCTGCAAACTTTTCGCGTGGTGTGCGCGGGGGTACAGGGTCCTGCGGCGGGATATAGTTGTTCGGCTCATAGGCTTCCTTGAGAGCAATGAGTTCCGCCGCCTGCAAGACCTGCTCGCCAAAACCACCAGATGATTCTTCTGCGGGTTCTAAGACTTCACCCTCAACAACCTCTGCCGCCTCACCGCGTCCGGTAGATTGGGTAATTCTGGTGCCGCCAGCGCATTGTTTTTAGGGTTCGCCGCCAGCAGCCTTGCAAACTCCCCGCGGTTGACGGCGCGCCCGATCAGCGGGAAATCCTCATCGCGCAGATGCACATCAAAGATGCCGATTTCCTCCACCGTAAAGGGGTGGTCGTTTTCCAGATAAACGGTATCTCCGGTAGCCAGCGGGCGCTTTTCCACGGGCTTAGGCTTGTAGCGCTCCTGATATGCTTCATACGCTGCTTCCGCATCGTCAATGAACTGCGAAAATTCAACGTCCTCAATGCCTTCCTTGGCAAGCGCCCTTGTGCTGTCGAAGCGCGCACTGTCCACAAAGGAGCCGTCAACTAGATACACAATCTCATTGCGCAAGAAGTTGGCGTACACCTGAATTTCGTGTTCGCCGTCCCCGGTGGTGGAATAGGCAAGGTCGATGTGCGTAAGGTCCGAATAATCCGGTGCACCCAGCCCTTCGCGTTCACAAAAATCCGCGATGGTTTTCTCCGCATAGTCTATCTCGGCTTGACGGGCGTCGCGTTTGGCTTTCTGTTCCGCTTCCCATTTTTCATATCCCTGCTTGTTGTTTTCATCCAGATATTTGTCGTTGTGGACCAGCAGATGCAAACGGCGGGCAACCTCGTTCCACGGCAGCAAGCGGAAATGATCCGGAGCGTTATCGGATGCATAGCGCTTGATTCTCAGCCCCTTGGCATCATAATCCAGAAACCCTCTTTCGCCATCTCGGAAATCCCAAGTGCGCCCGCCGATACCGTATTCTTTTTTCAGCCAGTCGGCTTGCTCCTTTACTGTAGGCAATACTGTGGCAGAGAAAAATTCCTGTATGCGAAAACGCCCCTCACAAAAACCGCTGCCCATGACAAGAACATCGACAATGTCCTGCTCGTCGATATGGGTGCCATCATCCTTGATGGGCGGCTGCCAGCTTGCGCGGTGCTGTAATTGGCGGATGGTTTCTTGCTGCTGTTCAGGTGCGGGCAGACCGATTGCGGCGGCAGTTTCCTCGGCAAGGTTGCCGCGCCCCACGCTTTCCGGCAGTTCAATCTCATCGGAAACAGAAACAGCGGAGGGCGATAGCTCGCTCTCCGCTGTTGTGGGTTCGGTATTTACAGGCTCGTCACGATGGGCATCGCCAATTCCGCTGCCTGCGCTTGCAGACTGTTCATGTGCGCCGTCCAGCCCAATGGGTCGTTGTTCTTGTCCGGTGCCGGGTTGCTGACCAGCAGCTTCGTGATGTCTGCTCCACCTGCTCCCAATAGCGCTGCTCGGTCTGTTTCAGGTCGCTGTACAGCGTCCCGTCCAGCAGCATCTTGTCGTACAGCAGGGAGTGGTTCTCTTGCAGGAACTTCTCCCGCTGCAGACCGATTCTCCCGACCGGCGGTCTGTGCGTTTCCTTCATTGCCATCTTGGGCACCAGATACCCGTTCAGATTCGTCATATCCATGATCCTGCACCTCCTGTTGGTTCGTCTTGCTTACATTCTCATCATACTGTTTCGGCTGGGTCTTTGCAACACTGTCGATGCTCTTGACGACAGCGCCGATTTCGGCAAACATCTGCCGCCCCGCGCGGTTGACGGCATTGCCCAGCGCCAAAACTGCGGATTCGGTATCAAAGCGGTCAATGTCCGCAAAGGCGTCCTGCGGCACGGCGCTGTCGCCCAAACCGCAGCGCACTGCCGCCATATAGACGGCACTCTGCGTGATGAGGTTGGCAAAAATCGCCGTTTGCTCCTGCGGCTTTGCCCATTCCAGCGTACTGCCGATCACGGCATTCTGTAAATCGGCGTCCAGCTGTTTGCCGTGCTGTGCCACAAACAAGGCTGCCTGCAGACCAAAGATTTCCGGCAGGCTCTCGGCATTGTGCTTTTCCTGCAAGGCTTGCAGGGTCGGATAGCGGTTGGCATCGGTGATTTGCCAGCCCAATGGTTTGGCGGCTTTGCCGGCAGGGTGGGTGTCCTTGATGTCAAACAGATACCGCACATTGCCTGCCATATTACCGGTGCCAAGGGACGCTACGCCGCGCGCACCGCGGTTGACCCAGCGCCCGGCAGCACGGTTCCAAGTGTCGATGTCCGCCAGCATGGTGGCACCGGGGCGCTGACTGTAAATAAGCGCCTGATTCGGGAAAGCGTAATGCGTTGTATACGCGGCTGAACGCAAAAACGCCCGCCAGCTGTCGGCATTGTCTGCTACATCGGCAATCGCCTGATGTGCCTGCCGTAAAATATTTTGGTAATTCGCCAATCGGTTTCATCTCCTTTGCGGTAATAAAAAAGCCCTGCACATGGCTGTGCAGAGCTTATCCATTCGAGTAATTTAATTTTATGCGGGGCGGTTGTTACTGCGTTCGCTGCGTTTGATGCCCATAAACGGGGGAACCGAGGAACGGTTCAGCTTTTCGTTGCGCTTGTTTCATGGAAATTCGTGTGCTGCAACCGCATCGATGAACGCACGCTGTTTTTCAGTGGCGTGGTAGTAATCAACCTTATACCGTTTGCATACGGCAAAAAAGACATCCAGATACTGAATGTTTTCCTTAGTCATTCGCGTGACCTCAAGCTCGGTTTTATCCTTTTGCATAAGCGTTCCTCCTTTATGAAAGATAGGTGCTGAAAATCTCCTGTGCGCTTTCGTCAGCAATCATTAACAACTTAGGTATTATATCGAATTACCATAAAAAATCAACAAACGAAATGTGAATGATTTCATGATAGAAAAACCAACAAAGAAAATCCAATTCATTTATGGGTGTATTTTCCTTTGTCGAGCTGATTTTGTTATCGTTCTTCGCGTGCAACGCTGCGTTTCTTGGCTTGTTCCAGCCCCGGCAGCAGGTCATCCACCTGTTTGTAGCCAATCGGCTCCACATAATAGGCGTGTGCCTCACCGCCTCATGCGTTACAATAATATCGCTGACAGACAAAGAGCGCATCTTCCTGCCGTTGGGGCGGTTTTCCTGATTGTGCAGGCAATAAAGGCTGTCCAGCGTCTGCCAGCATTCCATCTGCCCGCGGTACACCAGCTTATAGGATGCGGCATTTATATGGTCTTTGGTGTAGTCATACCGTAAAAACGCAATCTCACGGTTGTTGGTCTGGTAGATTTCATACGGCAGCAGCTCGTACTTCTTTCTTCGCAATCCCCACGGAAAAATGGTGCCCTTTTCAAAGAGAAGAGCTGGCTCAGATTCTCCGGAAACAAAACCGGAATGATGGGTTCGCCGCAATACAAAGAAGCGTAAATTCTGGTTTTGAATTTCTCTGCATCGACATACGGAATGCGCTCCCGAACGCATCCGTTGCAGTCAAGATATTCGATATAGCCAATGACCGTATCGTGTTTGTTCATCTCGATGATTCTCCTTTATAATTAGTTTTCATCATCGGCTCAACCTTTCCCAAAAAGAGATCTTACTTCCAAAGCGCTCATCCGGCGGGCGGACCTTGGCAACCGGCAAATCACCGGACAGCATATCCTCCACCTGTGGGAAGAACAGAAGCCGATTGTAGCGCTCCGCCTGTTCTTTGGAAAGTCCCAACATTGTGGACTCACTGAGTCCACAAACCAGAAACCGCCCGCGTATCGTGCAGCCATCTTCCAGCTGTCTGTTGTATTTCAGCCGGCTTTGATTTTTGCTGCACACTACGCCGATTTTCGATGTGCCGAACGGTTTCAGCAGCAAACTGTCGCCCTCGATCACTTCGGAAATCGCCGCCTGCGGGCTGTCAAAGGCAGCCTGATAGGGGCAGTAGCCCGGTTCTACGACCAAAACTCTTGTCATACCGCCACCTCATCGCTCGTAATCCTGCCGCTTGCGGTAGTAGTTTTCCAAAAGTTTCAGGATGGTGCTTTCCATCTGTTCGGAGGAAAAGCCCTTCGGGAAATAGCGCTCGACCTTGGAAACGGCAATCGTAAGCTGCGGCTCGCGCGGTTTTACGCCGGGGACGCGGGCAGACATGATCCCGTGAATCTTGTCTTTCGTCAGGACGCTTTCCTTGCTGGCAGCTTTCAGCTTCTGCGCTTGGGATAAGGACGGCGTGCAGCTTCCTCTTCCATGTAAGAGAGAAATTCTTCCTGCTCCTCCGGCGTCAGGTAGCTTAGCTCCACAGCGGGGGTGGTCTTGAGTCTGCCGTCGTCCACAAGCTGCATCAGGTCAGGGGTGAGTTTGTTCAGCCGGATAAAACGCTGAACTTGGTTTCTACTTTCTCCTGCTCCTTGTGCTACAACCTCATCGGCACGGAAATTGTCCCAACTTGGGACAAATTATTTTTTGACGGTCTACCGGCTTTTCTTTTTACCGCCTCCAACTTCATTTCATACGCCTTGGCCTTTTCGCTCGGCAGAATATGCTCACGCTGGCAGTTGGAATCAACCATCAAAATAATGGCGGTATCATCGTCCATGTCCCGCACAATGCAGGGCATGGTGTCCACTCCGGCGCGCTGGCTGGCGTGGCAGCGGCGGTGCCCGGCTACAATTTCATATCCACCGTCCCGTCGCGGGCGAACGATGGCAGGTGTCATCACGCCATATTCTTTGACGCTGTCCACCATCTTGTCCATTTCTTCATCATCGCGCACCTGAAACGGATGCCCCTCAAAGGGGTGCAGCTCAGACAGCGGCAGGATCTGGATTTTCTCCAACTTGGCATCCTGCCGTTCTTCCTCAGTGGAAAACAAGTCATCTATCGAGCAGTCGGATGTTTTTTGCGAGATCTCTCACCCTTTTCCACCTCCTTTGCCAATGCTCTGTAAGCAGTGCTCGCCGGGCATTGCTTACTATAACGAAGTACGCTCTCCGATTTAGTAAGGCTTTCACCGACTCTGGTGCAGCGCGGAACGATTGCCTGATAAATGCGCGTGTGCGGACCATAGCTTGTGTGAATGGCTTTGATCATATCCCGTGTCATATTGGTACGATGGTCTGCTATGGTAATCAGGACACCGTCAATCTCCAGTTTAGGATTGATTTTCCTGCGAATTTTACGGATGGTGCCAATGATACTGGCAAGACCTTCGACATCAAGAATCAGCGGCTGTACGGGAATCAAAACACTGTCTGAGGCGGCAAGAGAGGCAGTGACAAGGTTGCCGAGTTCCGGCATACAGTCAATCAGACAATAGTCGTATTGCCCTTGAAATGGTTCCAGCGCCCATTGCATTACGCATTCACGCATAAAGGTATTTGTCAAACTTCGCTGCAAATCAGAAAGTTGAATGTTGGCGGGAATGACATCTACTTTTTCATCGGTATGGATAACAACATCGGGTGGGTCTACCTCGTTGCAGGCAGCCTCAATCAGCTCTTTCAGGGACGCACCTTCGTTCCCCTGCGAACAGCCAAGGTATCGGCTCAGGCTGGCCTGCGGGTCGGCGTCCACCAGCAATACTTTATAACCCATATCTGCCAATGCTACGCCCAAGTTTACAGCGGTCGTCGTTTTGCCCACACCGCCTTTTTGGTTGGCAATCGCTATTGTTTTCATACGCGCTCTCCTCGCTGTTTTTCAATCTTTGACTTGTACCAGATAAGGCTTTCGTTGTAGTCCTTACCTACGGCAGGCAGCCGCTTTTCTACATTACATCCTCGCTCGGCAAGGCGCTTGGTAACCGTTTCGGCAAAGCGCAGCCCCGGCTCATCACGGTCAAAGCAGAGCACCACATTTTTCACCTGCGGATGCTGCTGCAAAAAGTAGTCGATGGGCAGATAGTTCAGCCCGCCCAGCGCCAGATAATGCACACTGCGCCACTTTCCGATGTCTGTATACTGCCGCAAGGTCGCGCCGGACATAGCATCAATCGGGGCTTCGTACAGTTCAACGGTATTGCAGTCCGGGTTTTCCGCTTGCATCAGAAATCCGTACTTCTTTTGACTGCCGGTGACATCTCCGCGGTAGGTTCCCTGACAGCCGCGCTGAAAGGCAGAACGCGGAACGCCGCCTTCATCCTTGCCCACAAAAACGCAGTTGCGGTAGTTGCCGCGCGTGGTCTGGTACAGGATGCCGCTGCCAACGCAGTAGCGCAGGACCTTAGGGCTGATACCGCGGTGCATCAGGTAGGCAGCAACGGCTTCGACGTTTCGATCCGGGGTAGGAAGTGTAAATGGACGAGGCTCGTGCGGCTTTACAGGCGCTGCCTTAGCCGGTTGAAAAGAAGCAGCGACCGGTGCCATCTCGTTCAGCAGACGAACCGCTGATACAAAGTCCATGCCCTCCACCTTGGTCAGATAATCAATGGCGTTGTTGCCGCCCACATTACGCGAAAACCAGTGGAAGAATCCATTGGCAGGCGTGATGATCAGGTATCGTGCGTCCGGGTGCAGTACTCGCGATCCGTTTTGCGCACAAGTTCGCCGGGGTGATAGTTTCCAAATACTGCATCACGGTAATTCGGCGGGCAGCTTCAATGTTCTTTTGGTATTTTCCCATGGGGGTGACCTCCGTTTCTGTATGAAAAAAGCACCTTGCCTACAAAACAGGTAAGGTGCCAAGGATACGATTATTTGTTTTCAGCAGGCTTTTTGTCACTTCAGCTGGCTGAAAGGGGGTGCGGGGGAAAACACAGACGGCACCCCATTTCCCGAAAAAAGATATACTTCCCCCTTGGTGTACAGAAAAGGATTGACGCTGCGACAAAAACGCAGATTGCAAAGCCCCGCCGAATAGAGTATAATCGTTCTATAAGGTAAGGCAGGTGAGCAGAATGCGATTTTTCCTGATGCAGCGCTATCATCAAGTGGCTGTTATTGAAATAGCTGAAAAGACCGGCGACATTATTGATGTGGCAGAGGTTCTTTCGGCGCAGAGGATTCCCCTTGGCGCAAAGCATAGCGATGGCAGCTTGATGTTCTGTCCCTGCGCAAATGGTGGGCAGGGCGCGGTATCCCGGCAAGCCGTTCCGGGCTGGAGCACGCCCTTGGAAACGCTGCATATCCCTTACGCCGAACTTCTGCTTGTCAAATGCAGCGGGCTGAGCCTTTCAGACCAGTATTGGGTCACGCCCTGCGATGCCCCACAGAATTGGCGAGATGTAAATTTCTACGAGAACGACTTTTCTGACGATGTGGGACGCGCTTTGTTTGGCGAGGGGGTTCTCTCGGCACAGCCGGATTTGTGTTCCCCCTGCAATACCTCAGACGGCTTTTTACAAAAGCGCTGGCGCATTGCGGACGGAAAACGAATCCTCTTAAAAGCAGGATCGGGCATTTACAAGCAGGAGCCTTACAACGAAATTGTTGCCACGGCTCTGTATGATGCGCTTGGTATGCCGCACGTTCTACTGGCTTATAGAGCAGGGCGGGCAGGTCATGTCCGCCTGCGCGTGCTTAACCAATGACCACACCGAGCTTGTCACCGCCGCCCAATTTATGCGGCTGCTGCCGCAAGCGCGGGGTGTTTCCAACTGGGAACACTTCAACGCTTGCTGCCGGGCTGTCGGAATTCCTGATGCAAGTGAAGCGGTCTGCAATATGCTGCTGCCGATTTCATCTTAGCCAACACAGATCGCCATTTGGGAAACTTCGGTTTCCTGCGTGATTCCGAAACGCTGGAATGGAAAGGAACAGCGCCCATCTATGACAGCGGCACAAGCCTTTGGCAGATGACGCTCACCCGCGCGATCTGCGCAGAGGCGATGGTTCCGGCCAAACCGTTTGAAACCTCGCAGCAATCCCAGCTAAAGCTGATTGCGCCTTATGTGGATCTACCGCTGGAGCGCCTTGATGGATTTTCCAATAAAGTAGAAGAAATCTTCCGAACAGCCGCCCAGTTTGATGATGGACGAGCCGCGAAAATTGCCGCCGCTGTTAGTGGCCGAATTCAAATGCTTCGATTTAATAGGGCATAATCTGAAATAGCTCCAAAGCATACGGTTTGTGAAATGACTACAAATTGTAGGCAGTTAAAAATTACAGAAGCTATATGTCGCTGCCTAATGCCGATGACAGTCATGCGCCAACTGGTGACAAATTGTCAGCAGTTGAAATAGGGCTATAAAAACAGCGTCCTCCGTTTTACATTCGGGGGACGCTGCTTTTCTCTATAGCATCATTTGGCGGTGGGCTTTTTTGTAGATTTACCCTGTCGGCTGAATTCTTTCGCAAGGTCAACCAGCTTTTTAGAAGGTCGATAGCTGTCCAGAATATGAGGACTAAGCAGAAAATTCAGCAGACAAGATTTGGGAATCATATACCCACCACTAATTTCAAAGTATCGGATGTAACCGTTATGGCACCAATTCGTCAAGGTGTTATGGTGATAGCCGGTAAGTCGGCTTGCTTCGCGACGCTCAGCACATCGCTGTAGGGCTGCATTTTCAGGGTAAGAAAGTCCTGAAACTTCTTTCTGCTTTTAGCAGTATCCAGATTTGCCCACTCCCGTAAGGTCAGCATTTTGGGCTTGCCGCCTTTGTTCCAGCTCGCCGAGTAATACCCGGTCGGTGCCGAGAATTTTTCCGGTTGGGATTGACGCTTTTTAAGATACGTGATAACATCTTTTGTATTGATGATGTACTGGCGGGTTTTCTTGCCGGTATCTATGCAGGGAACAAGCCCGCTTGTCAGCAGGTAACGCGCCGTCTTTTTGCTGATATGGCAGATGACGCGCATCTGCTCCAGCCCGATTTTTTCAGGGTAGTTTGCCTTGATTTTTGCAAAGTCGTAACTGTAATCCACTAGAATCACCGTCCATTATTCGAACTCATCAACAGCAGGCAGGGACGGTTTGATTTTTGAGGCAAAGGGGAATTTGCATAAAATTTAGTCAACGCACTTCTGTAAATGCCCATAACAATAAGGAAAATCGAGCTTTTTTGTTCTCTCCTGTTTTTCTCTCCTACATCTCTCCAACGTGCCAAAAATGCCTGTTTTTCTCTCATTTTTCCCGAAAAATCGGCATTTCGAAATGGGTTCGAATTGCGACGTTCTGACGTTAAAAAGGACTTCTTTTTCAACATTTTTCGTCGTAGGTCGGTCGAATCATCTTCCGACAACTTCCGCTTTTTTCCGACAAATACCGTCAGTTTCGATATATACCAAAAAACTCGAAATCAATTTGGCAGCAATGCCACGTGGGTTCGAATCCACCGTCTGCGCCAAAGACAGCACTGCGGGTGCTGTCTTTTATTTTTGCGGCTAAACTATGCAAGGGTTGCAAGGCGGAATTCGAACAGCCCGTGCCCCG
>ENA-OQIO01000097-OQIO01000097.1-human-gut-metagenome-genome-assembly--contig:-NODE-97-length-40770-cov-5.637576_pt1 | contig 40770 bp, 39 predicted proteins | sample MGYA00242573_ERZ504737 | MGnify/ENA primary metagenome ERZ504737 (study PRJEB26092, sample SAMD00036203) | human gut metagenome | host: Homo sapiens | study: EMG produced TPA metagenomics assembly of...
TTCGCCCATTAAAGCGGTACGCGAGCTGGGTTCAGAACGTCGTGAGACAGTTCGGTCCCTATCCGGCGCGGGCGGAGGATATTTGAGAGGAGCTGTCCTTAGTACGAGAGGACCGGGATGGACGGACACTGGTGTATCTGTTGTCGACCAACGGCATGGCAGAGTAGCCAAGTCTGGAAGGGATAAACGCTGAAGGCATCTAAGCGTGAAGCCCCCCTCAAGATGAGATATCCCTCCTTCGGGAGTAAGACCCCTTGAAGACTACAAGGTAGATAGGGCAGAGGTGGAAGCATGGCAACATGTGGAGCTGACTGTTACTAATAGGTCGAGGGCTTAATCTGGTTAATAACGAAAAAAACAAATCGGAATTGTATGAAGTTTTGAAGGTATAAACCTTAATAATCCTCGATAGCTCAATGGTAGAGCACTCGGCTGTTAACCGAGTTGTTGTAGGTTCGAGCTACTCGGGGAGTTTTTTAGTATAATATATGGTGACATAGCCAAGTGGTAAGGCCCCGGTCTGCAACACCGTCATCGCCGGTTCAAATCCGGCTGTCACCTCTCTTAAAAAGACTACATCAATTTATGATGTGGTCTTTTTTTTATATAATTTGCAAATAAAATATATTGTGGATTTTATGTAATATTCGTAATATATGTTGTACAGATTTCATTATTTTTTAATTTTCTACATTATTTTTCAGGATGCTACACTAAATTAATAAAGAGAAATATAAGTCTGATAAACAGAATTATATTTCTCTTTTTTAACAACTCTTATCCTTTTTTGAATAGTTGTAGTAGTATTATTATTCCTCTTCAGGATATTTCATACCCCATTCGGTTCTTATATCAGACATGATTTTCATAACATCATATGTATACTGACTGTGAATGAGGTTTTCTATTTCATCGGATGATGCAGAGTTTATGGCTTTTTCCATATCACATACTTCGTAATAAAGTGCATCTGATGTATCACCTGCATCAATTACTTCTTTATGACCATTCTCTGTGTATGTAATAGTTGCCTGCATTCCTCTTGGATACTCAAAGATTTCTACATATGCTTTGTCAAAAGATAGTGTAGCGCGTTTTGGCTGCTTGGAATGTAGAGATAATGTGACTGTTGCCATCTCGGCAGCATCATTCATAAGCAGAATGCCTGCCTGTTCATCAACACCGGTCGGAGCATATCTAACCTGTGACAATACATGCGACGGTGTTTCCTTGAAGAACCAGCGAATGAGAGAAAGTGAGTAAACACCAATATCAAGCAGTGCTCCTCCTGCAAGCTTACGGCTGAAAAACCTATTTGTCATATTATAATCTTTGTAGCTTCCAAAATTGACCTGAATTAAATTGAGTCTGCCGAGTTGTCCACTTGAAATTATTTTATTTAACTTTTTATAAACAGGCATATGATATATAGTCATGGCTTCAGCAAGAATTACGTTATTTGCTTTGGCCAATGAGATTGCCTCATCGAGCTCTGTAATATTTAATGTGATAGATTTCTCACAGAGTACATGCTTTCCATTAGAAAGGGCTTTTCTTAAATAATTAATGTGAGTATTGTGTGGAGTGGAGATGTAAATGATATCCACATCAGGATCATAAAAGACGTCATCAATGTTGTCATATACCTTTGAAATGCCATATTTTTGTGCAAAAGCTTGAGCCTTTTCATGAGTCCTGTTGGCAACTGAATAAAGAGTACGCCCTTCCTTTGAGAGAGCCTGCGCGAGCTCATTAGCTATTACGCCGCAGCCGAGTGTGGCCCAATTAAGCTGTTTCATATGAATTCCTCCTTTTTTAATAAGGTACTGTAGCTGTGAAGATATATAAATTATTACAAATTCAGCTAAATTACAAAATATCAACTTAAATCATAAAATATAATTAAATCAAAAATATTCAAATCATAAAATATGCACCGAGATCACAATATATGTACCTTAATGAAGATATTCTAGCATGATGATTTATGAATTACAATATATTTAGAAATGAAACAGTCAAAATCAGTCAAAGATAGATTGATGCAATATCTAAATTAGTCAATTTGAACTATTAATATTAATTATAAATTAGTAATAGAAAAGATACTAAAAATAGTAATTAGACAAGTATTAATGATATATATAGTATATTCTACACAAAAATGAATACTGCATTTGCATATATTGCACAATTTTAAAACTTGCTTTATATATTTTTAACAATTTTTAGTGTGATTATTTGTGAATATAAATGACTGATTATGATTGACAATGACGGATTATGAAAATATAATTATACTACAAGTTAAATGAATGTTGAAATGTTTAATACAGTAATTTGAAAATGAGCATTAAATAAATGGCTTATAAAATAAGTCTTTTAATAGTTTGATAAACAGGGGGGATTAGATGCTGGCGGAAGATAGATGCAAAAAAATACTCGATATATTAGATTCGATGGGAAGTGTGACTGTTCAGCAGCTTATGGATGAGCTTGATACATCCGAGTCAACAATCAGGCGTGATTTGGTTGCAATGGACAAGAAGGGGTATCTCACCAAGGTACATGGTGGTGCGATTGCAAATAATACGAATATCCATACTCAGGATGAGAAGGTTATCAACAGGCTTAAGCAGAATCGCAGCGAAAAGGAACAGATTGCCAGATATGCGGCATCACTTATTGTGGATAATGATTTTGTTTATATAGATGCCGGTACTACAACGGCAGTCATGATTGATTATATTACTGCAAAGAATGTGGTTTTTGTTACAAACTCTCTGACTAATGCCAAGAGAATTTCCGATAGGGGATATACAGTATATATTCTGGGTGGCGAGTTTAAGTCTACTACTGAGCTATTGTCGGAGATGAGGCCGTTGTGACGCTCGATAAATACAATTTTACGAAGGGCTTCTGGGGAACCAACGGAATTACTGTGAAGAATGGATTTACGACTCCGGAGATAAAGGAGGCCATGATTAAAAAGAAATCCATGGAGAATAGCAAGGAGAAATACATTCTTGCGGATGACAGTAAGTTTTCACAGGTATCAAGTATCAAGTTTGCTGATTTTAAAGATGCTGTAATTATTACAAATGCACTAAGTAATGACAACTATAAGAAATACAAAAATATTAAGGAGGTCTAACATGATTTATACAGTTACTTTTAATCCATCACTAGATTATATAGTTGATGTAACAGATTTTAAGACAGGAGTGGTCAATAGAACGACTGGAGAGAAGATTTTTGCAGGTGGTAAGGGCATCAATGTTTCCATGGTTCTTAAGAATCTTGGAATGAGTAATACTTCACTTGGTTTTACAGCAGGCTTTACAGGTAATGAGATTAAAAGACTTCTAGGAGAAAAAGGTGTCGATACTGATTTTATAGAGGTGGAGGATGGTATTTCACGTATCAACGTGAAGCTTCGCTCAAATGAGGAATCTGAGATTAATGGTCAGGGACCGGTAATCACTGAGGACAATATTAAAAAACTCTATGAGAAGCTTGACTGCTTAAAGGAGTCTGATGTGCTTGTGCTCGCAGGAAGTATTCCTGATGTGATGCCTTCATCAATGTATATGGATATCATGAAGCATCTTGAGGGCCGCGGAATAAATATCGTGGTTGATGCGACGAGAAATCTGCTCACAAATGTGCTTGCGTATAAGCCATTCCTTATCAAGCCAAACAATCATGAGCTCGGTGAGATATTCGGGGTTGAGGTTACAGACAAGGACGATGTGATAAAGTATGCAAAGAAGCTTCAGGAGCAGGGCGCAAGAAACGTGCTTGTTTCTATGGCAGGTGACGGAGCAGTGCTTGTGACCGAGGATGGACAGGAATTTAAGGCACAGGCTCCTAAAGGAAAGCTCAAAAACTCTGTAGGCGCAGGTGATTCGATGGTAGCCGGATTTGTTTACGGATACCTCAAATCAAATGATTATAAGCAGGCATTTATTTATGGAGTATGTACAGGAAGTGCAAGTGCATTTTCTGAGGAGCTGGCTACAAAGCCTGAGGTTGAAGCACTTATTGATAAATGGGACAGTGCTTCCAATTAAACAAACGGTATCAAAAAGGTTGATATAAATAATTAATATATTCTATTAGGAGGAATGATGTATGACAATCAGGGATTTGTTGGCGGCTGAGAGTATCAATTTAAATGGTACGCCTGCCGGAAAAACCGAAGCATTGAATCAGTGTATTGATTTGATGGCAAAAAGTGGCAAAATAGCCGATGTGGAGAAGTATCGCAAGGGTGTTTTTGCAAGAGAGGAGGAAGGCACAACAGGAATTGGAATGGGTATAGCAATTCCTCATTGTAAGTCTGATGCTGTTACTAAAGCAGGTCTTGCGGCAATGGTTGTAAAGGATGGGGTTGACTTTGAATCACTCGATGGTACACCTGCAAAGATTATTTTCCTTATCGCTGCACCAAACACAGAGGATAATGTGCATCTTCAGGTGCTTAGCAAGCTCTCTGTTATGCTGATGGACGAGCAGTTTACAAATTCTCTTATCAATGCCGGTTCAGTTGATGAGTTTTTAAATATCATCGATAGCGCTGAAAAAGCAAAGGATGAGAAAGAGGCTGCCAAAGAGGCAAAGGCTAAAGAGCCTGTTGAGGTGAAGAAAGACGATGTATTTATCGTTGCAGTTACAGCCTGTCCTACAGGAATTGCCCATACTTATATGGCTGCTGAGGCTATCGAGAAAAAAGCAAGGAGCTTGGATATCAGGTAAAGGTTGAGACAAGAGGCTCAGGCGGAGCCAAAAATGTGCTCACAGATGATGAAATCGCAAAGGCTGCAGGTGTTATAGTTGCCTGTGATACAAATGTACCTACAGACCGCTTTGACGGAAAGAAGGTTATTGAGTGTCAGGTTTCTGACGGAATCAATAAGGCAGAAGAGCTCATAAAGAGAATTGCTGCCGGTGATGCTCCTGTATTTAAGGCATCAGGTAAAAAAGAGGCTTCACATTCATCAGTTGGTGGAAAAGAGAGCATTGGACATCAGATTTACAAGCATCTGATGAATGGTGTTTCACATATGCTTCCATTCGTAGTTGGTGGTGGTATTCTTATCGCAATCGCATTCCTTATCGATGGATTCAGTGTTGACCTTAATTCACTGCCGGCTGACCAGAGAGCAAATTTCGGTACTATTACACAGGCCGCAGCAATGTTTAAGGGAATTGGTGGAACAGCATTTGGATTTATGCTTCCAATTCTTGCAGGCTTTATCGCTATGAGTATTGCTGACCGTCCGGGTCTTGCAGTTGGTTTTGTAGGCGGTTCAATCGCAGCAAACGGTACATCAGGCTTCCTTGGAGCACTTGTAGCAGGTTTCGTTGCAGGATATATTGTGCTTCTCTTAAAGAAGGTATTTTCTAAACTTCCGGAGAGTCTTGATGGTATGAAGCCGGTTCTGCTTTATCCGCTGCTTGGTATATTCCTGGTAGGCGTTATAATGCAGTTTGTAGTTGAGCTCCAATCGGAGCTTTAAATACAGCTATCAACAATGGTCTTAATGGACTTAATGGTGCAAGCGCAGTAGTGCTCGGAGTACTTCTCGGAGGAATGATGTCAGTAGATATGGGTGGTCCTGTAAACAAAGCCGCTTATGTATTTGGTACAGCTTCAATCGCTGCCGGAAACTACAATATTATGGCAGCAGTTATGATTGGCGGTATGGTTCCACCAATCGCAATCGCTCTTGCAACAATCTTCTTCAAGAACAAGTTCACAGCAGAGGAGAGAAAGGCAGGACCTACAAACTTTATCATGGGATTATCATTTATCACAGAGGGTGCAATCCCATTCGCAGCATCTGATCCGCTTCATGTCCTTCCGGCATGTGTAGTCGGTTCAGCAGTGGCAGGTGGACTTTCAATGGCATTTGGATGTACACTCATGGCACCTCACGGAGGAATCTTCGTAGTTCCTACAATCGGAAATCCGTTAATGTATCTTGTTGCATTAGTAATCGGATCTTTCATTGCATGTGGATTACTCGGATTACTCAAAAAGAAAGTAAGTGAATAAGCAATCCTCAATTATCATTTAATCCAACCTATAAACTAATCAACAAAGGCACTGCTTCGGCGGTGCCTTTGTTGTTATGTTGTGATATAAAAATTAAAAGTATAAACATTCTCTGAAATAACAGCCTCATGCCTTGACGAGTGAATTTTCCAAGCTTAAAGTAGTATTAGGATGAAATAGTAAGTCAAAAAAATCAATTATTTATGAGACTTAAATAAAAAAACAGTGAGGCATAAAATGGGCAAGGTTATAGGTATAGATTTAGGAACAACAAACAGCTGTGTGGCAGTATTGGAGAACAATCAGCCGGTAGTCATAACTAACAGCGAGGGTCAGAGAACAACTCCGTCTGTAGTGGCTTTTACAAAAAATGGAGAGCGACTGGTTGGAGAGGCTGCAAAGAGGCAGGCAGCAGTCAATGTGGATAGAACATTTTTCTCAATAAAGAGACAGATGGGAAGCGATTTCAGGGCAAAGGTGGATGGAAAGCTGTATTCAGCTCCTGAGATTTCTTCTATGATTCTCAGAAAGCTGAAAAAGGATGCAGAGGACTATATTGGTGAGGCAGTGACAGATGCTGTAATCACAGTTCCTGCATATTTTTCGGATGCGCAGAGGCAGGCAACTAAGGATGCAGGAAGGATTGCGGGTCTTAATGTGCTTCGAATCATAAATGAGCCAACCTCTGCGGCACTCGCATACGGACTGGACCACGGACAGCAGCAGAAAATTCTTGTCTACGACCTCGGAGGAGGAACCTTCGATGTGTCTGTTATCGAAATAGGGGACAATCTGATAGAAGTGCTTGCCACAGCCGGTGATAATCATCTGGGTGGAGATGATTTTGATGAGAGAATCACGAATTATCTTGTTACAGAGTTTTACAGACAGCAGAATGTGGATCTGAGAAAGGATAATACTGCTATGCAGCGTGTCAGGGAGGAGCTGAGAAGGCAAAAAAGGTGCTTTCATCCTCATCCTCAACCACTATCAACCTGCCGTTTATCACCACTGTAAAGGGACAGCCGGTCCACATGGAGATGAACCTCACAAGGGCTGAGTTTAATGAGATAACAAAGGATCTGGTGGAGAGAACGGCCATTCCGGTAAATCAGGCACTTTCAGATGCGGGGATTTGTGCAGCAGAGCTTGGAATGGTGCTGTTGGTAGGAGGCTCTACACGTGTGCCGGCTGTTGTTGAGGAGGTCAGAAGAATTACAGGAAAAGAGCCTTCACACAACCTGAATCCTGACGAGTGCGTGGCACTCGGTGCAGCAGTACAGGGTGGCAAGCTCGGTGGAGCAATTGTCGCAGGCAGTAGTGCGGCAGAGATTATACTGATGGATGTCACACCGCTTTCACTCGGAATTGAGACAGTTGGTGGTGTCTCAACCAAAATTATTGACAGAAATACGACTATTCCTACGAGATACAGCCAGATTTTTACAACTGCAGGAAGCTTCCAGACCTCTGTGGATATAAAGGTACTGCAGGGTGAGAGGCAGTTTGCAAGGGACAATAAGCTGATTGGAAACTTCAGGCTAAAGGGCATCAAGCCGGCTCCGGCAGGTGTGCCGCAGATAGAGGTGACGTTTGATATAGATGCAAACGGCATTGTGCAGGTTTCTGCAAAGGACCTGGGCACAGGAAAGCATCAGGAGATTACGATTACCGCAAGCTCGAATTTGTCTGATTCTGAGATTGAGCAGGCAATCCGCGAGGCACAGGAGTATGAGGCAACAGATGGACAGAGAAAGGCTTATATTGATGCAAGAAGTGAGGCTGATACGCTTGTGCGACAGGTGGAAAACGTTATGGCTGACAAGGAAAAAAGAAAGGCTATGGACAGCGCACAGAAAAAGAGTGTGAAATCGTCACTTTCATATGTGAAGAAGCTTATTTCAAGGACAAAGCCCGGAAATGTGAGCGAAGAGCAGGCTGCCGAGATAAAGCATGCGGCAGACGAGCTGAGAAATGCGGCAGCGGGATTGATTTAATTATAAATGAGGGGCAGAATACCTTTTGACCATCATATCATTATTATTCATTTGGCTATTTACGAGAAGCGGATTTTCATATAAAATATGGGTAAGTGGTGAGTATTCAGAAACACCCTGAATAGTTATAATGTTAATTTAAATCCGAGGAAATAGAAAATGAATGCGAACGATAAAACAGAAAAGGTACTAAGAGAAATTCATATCATGCTCTCAAAGGCGGAGCCGTATAAGCCGGAGCCGAGCAGGGTGATCATAAACAAGCAGCAAATGATAGATTTACTTGCTGAGCTGAATAAGTGTATATATGCAATGCAGGATGAGTATGAGCTTACTGAGCAGAGTCGCAATCACGCAGAGAGAGAGTTCAGAAAGAAGGGGGATCAGATAGTCTGGGATGCAAGCAGAAAGGCTGAGGATGTGTATGCAGCATCGGTTATCTATACGGATGAGGCGCTTTCAAGAGTGCGTGATATCATCAATGATACCAACGAGTCACTTGAAAAGCTGTGCAAGAATATGAAGGATAAGATTGCAGAACAGGAGAAGATAGTTAAAACTAACCAGTATGAGCTCAAGGGACAGCTTCAGGATTTGTCCGATACGGAGAAGTATCTTAAGATTATCGATGACAGAAATAAGGAGATAGAACGTCAGAAAAATGCAGGTAAGCCAGTAGAGGAGCGTACTATTGACAAGGAAGAGAAGTCTATCTATGCAAACAGACAGACTGAAATCAAGGTAAATATGGATTATATCAGAAAACTGGGACTTGCTGAGGGCGAGGACCTGGGAGATGGTGTAGTGGGTGAAGTGAAGCTTGCAGACGATACACCTGATGCCGGATCAAATCATGGCAATGATAAGGATGAAGCCAAGGATGCCGGCAATCCACCTGTTATCAACACAATGGAAGGGAAGGAGCTCACAGCCGGCATCCACAGAATGTGGCAGAGCATCACCGGAAATAAAGGGAAATGAAACACGCCTATGTAATATAAAGCAGCAGTTCAAAACAGAACGGCTGCTTTTTGGCTTATATTTAAAAGTGGGTAATATTAAGCAGATTTTAAGAAAAACAAAGTGGATAATCTGATAAAATATAGCTGACTAACGGCAGGAGAAGGTTTCTGTTAAAAATTCATAGAAGGAGGATAATATGACAATATTAGTTTGTGATGACGACAAGGAAATAGTTGAGGCAATTGAGATTTACCTGATGCAGGAGGGCTACGACGTGGAGAAGGCTTACGACGGCATACAGGCGGTTGAAATTATGAAGAATAAAAAAATAGACCTCATGATAATAGATGTCATGATGCCAAAGCTCGACGGAATAAGAGCCACTTTGCAGATACGAAAGGAAAGCAGGGTGCCGATAATCATTCTATCGGCAAAGACAGAGGATGCTGACAAGATTTTAGGCCTCAATGTGGGAGCTGATGATTATGTCACAAAGCCTTTTAATCCGCTTGAGCTTGTGGCAAGGGTAAAGTCACAGCTTCGCAGATATACCACTCTGTCAAGCAATGATGCAGCCGGAGACAAGGTTTATGAAGCCGGAGGTCTTTTGGTAAATGATGATTTAAAAAAGGTGACTGTGGATGGTGAGGAGGTAAAGCTCACACCGATTGAATACAATATACTGCTTTTACTCCTTAAAAATAAGGGAAAGGTCTACTCAATAAACGAAATATATGAGAGCATATGGAACGAGGAGGCGATAGCGCCGACAATACAGTTGCTGTGCACATCAGACATATCAGGGAAAAAATAGAGATAAATCCTAAGGAGCCACGCTATCTGAAGGTGGTCTGGGGAGTAGGCTATAAGATAGAGGACAACAAATGAAGCAGTATACGATAGGAAAAAAAGCGGCGGTCATAGTCTTACATCAGCTATGCATGATACTTATGGTAACAGGAGTGTTTGCCACAGGCTATGCATTCAGGCACGATGCGCATGGAAATATTGATATCTATACACTAATATCGCTTGCGGGTCTGGTAGGCAGCTTTGTGAGCCTGGCATATATGGCAAACGTGGCAGGCAGAAAATCAGAGGATGATTATACAATATACTATTTACCGATTGACAAGGTATACTCTGATGTGATGCTAGTGATATTTACACTGCTCATGGTATTTATGGGAAAAGTGATTTCAGGCGTAAAAAACCAGCATTTTGACTATGCATCACTCATTATGACGGCCGGCACATTTACTTTTTTGTTTGATCTGGCTTTTATTATTTTATACCAGAGCATTGTAAGGAAGATAAAAGGCAATATACTTTACACACACAGCCTGATGTACAAGGGCTATGAGCTTTTGAAAAGAGTTATTGAGAAAAAGGATATCCACACACAAAAAACCAAAGAGATAATGCGCATACAGGAGGCTCTTGAAGCTATCTCGGAAGGAGCGCTTGACACTACACTTAATGTCAATGAGTTTCATGGGCAGCAGAAAAAGGTGGCGGAGCTGTCAACCATATACGCCAGGGTCTTATGAGCTCGGTAAATGAGAGCCTTAAAAATGAAAAACTAAAGGCAGACTTAATAACAAACGTATCACACGATATAAAGACACCTCTGACTTCAATAGTCAACTATGTTGACCTGCTTAAGAGGGAAAATCTGGAAAATGAAAATGCCAAATACTATATACATGTGCTGGAGGAAAAGTCACAGCGCTTAAAGCAGCTTACAGAGGATTTGGTAGAGACATCAAAGATTACCTCGGGAAATGTGAAGCTCAATATGCAAAAGCTTGATCTGGTTGAGCTTTTATACCAGACCGGAGGTGAATTCAATGAGCGCTTTGAGTCGAGAAATCTGACAATAGTTACAAAAATTCCATCAGAACAGATATTTATATATGCGGATGGGCGTCAGCTTTACCGCTCTATTGAAAATCTGTATACTAATGCCGCAAAATATGCACTGGAAAATACCAGAGTGTATGTAGAACTTGAAAAGGCAGATAAAAAGGCAGTTTTTACAATAAAGAATGTGTCTAAGAACGAGCTTGACATAGTAAGCAACGGAAATGTAGACCTGACAGAGCGTTTTGTGAGGGGAGAGAGGTCGAGAACACTGAAGGAAGTGGACTTGGACTTTCGATTGCAAAGAATCTGACCCATTTGATGGGAGGAAAATTCGAAATTAAGGTAGATGGTGATTTATTTATTGCCACAATTACCTATAATATTATATAATAGTAAATAAAAGAATTTTGAAATACACATACGGAGGTAGAATAAGTGAAATTATATGAAAATGGTGCTTACCTTTTAAACGGTAAGGAAGTAATAATTGATGGACCGGAGGCTCAGGCAGCTGTCAAAAGCAAGACCGGCATGGACATCGATAAACAGACAGCTAAGCAGGAGACAATTGCTTACGGTATTTTAAAGGAGCACAATACATCCGGCAATATGGACAAGCTTCAGATTAAGTTTGATAAGCTTACATCGCATGATATTACATTTGTAGGTATCATCCAGACAGCACGAGCTTCAGGACTTGAGAAATTCCCTATCCCGTATGTACTTACAAACTGTCACAACAGCCTTTGTGCAGTTGGTGGAACAATCAATGAGGATGACCACATGTTTGGTCTCACATGTGCAAAGAAGTACGGTGGAATCTATGTACCACCTCATCAGGCAGTTATCCATCAGTTTGCACGAGAGATGCTTGCCGGCGGCGGAAAAATGATACTTGGTTCTGATTCACATACACGTTATGGTGCACTTGGTACTATGCAGTCGGCGAGGGTGGACCTGAGCTTGTTAAGCAGCTTCTTGAACAGACATATGATATTGATATGCCTGAGGTAGTAGCATTTACCTGACAGGAGAGCCAATCAAGGGCGTTGGACCACAGGATGTCGCACTTGCAATTATCGGAGAGGTATTCGGAAACGGATTTGTAAAGAACAAAGTTATGGAGTTTGTAGGACCGGGTGTGTCTAATCTGAGCGTTGACTTCCGTATAGGTGTCGATGTTATGACAACAGAGACTACATGTCTTTCTTCTATCTGGAGAACAGATGACCAGGTTAAGGAATTCTTTGAGATTCACGGTAGGGCTGAGGACCACAAGGAGCTTAATCCGGGTGAGGTGGCTTACTACGACAGATTTATTGAGATTGATTTAAGCCAGATCCGCCCAATGATAGCTATGCCATTCCACCCAAGCAATACTTACACTATCGATGAGCTCAATGCAAACCTCATGGATATTCTCGATGACTGTGAGAAGAGAGCTGAGGTAAGCTTTGACGGCAAGGTGAAGCTTGATTTAAAGAGTAAGGTAAGAGACGGAAAACTGTATGTAGACCAGGGAATCATCGCAGGCTGTGCAGGCGGTGGATTTGAGAATATCTGCGATGCGGCTGACATATTAAACGGACATTCAATCGGAGCAGACGAGTTTACACTGAGTGTTTACCCGGCATCTACTCCAATATACATGGAGCTTGTGAAAAACGGAGCTGTAGCAAAGCTTCTTGAGACAGGTGCAATCGTAAAGACTGCTTTCTGCGGACCTTGCTTTGGTGCAGGAGATACACCTGCCAACAATGCATTCTCTATCCGTCATTCAACAAGAAACTTCCCTAACAGAGAGGGTTCTAAGGTACAGAACGGACAGATCAGCTCAGTGGCACTCATGGATGCACGTTCAATCGCTGCAACAGCAGCAAACAAGGGCTTCCTTACATCAGCAGCGGATATTGATGTCAACTTTACAAAGCCAAAATATTTCTTTGACAAGACTATATATGAGAACCGTGTATTTGACAGCCATGGAGTGGCAGATCCTTCAGTTGAAATCCAGTTCGGACCAAACATCAAGGACTGGCCGGCAATGAGCGCGCTTCCTGAGAATATGCTCCTTAAGGTGGTTTCAGAGATTCATGATCCTGTTACTACAACAGATGAGCTCATTCCTTCAGGAGAGACATCTTCATATCGTTCAAACCCTCTTGGACTTGCAGAGTTCGCACTTTCAAGAAAGGATCCTGAGTATGTAGGCAGAGCAAAGGAAATCCAGAAGGCCCAGAAGGCTATAGAGAGTGGTGAGTGCGCAGGAAAGGCTGTTCCTGAGGTTGCTGAAATCATGGGAGTAGTAAAGAAAAAATTCCCTGAGGCAAGCCATGAGAATATGGGCTTCGGAAGCACAATTTTTGCTGTTAAGCCGGGTGACGGCTCAGCAAGAGAGCAGGCTGCCAGCTGCCAGAAGGTACTCGGAGGCTGGGCAAATATCGCAAACGAGTATGCCACAAAGAGATACCGTTCAAACCTTATCAACTGGGGAATGCTTCCATTCATCATCGATGAGGGAGAGCTTCCGTTCCACAACCTCGACTATATCTTCCTTCCGGGAATCAAGAAGGAAATCGAGGATGCAAAGACGGAGTTTGAGGCATATGTTGTCAAGGATGGTGAATTAAAGCCATTTACACTGAAGATGGGTGAGCTCACAGATGATGAAAGAGAGATAATATTAAAGGGATGTCTCATCAACTATAATCGTAAATAAGGAGAGTTTAATCCGATGGAAGAAACCGGAAAAGCTGGTAAAAAATCAAACATTGAGATAAATGCAGATAAGGGTGCGAAGCAGAATTCGCACTCGGGGCGTGAGGAATGGCCACATCTGATCAGAATAGGTGTCATGGTATTTGTCACGTTTGCAGTCAGTATACTGTTTTTCTTTGCACTGTACAGATTTGAGGGCTTTGCAGGCATATGGAGCAAGCTGCTTGCGGCAGCAATGCCTATTATAATGGGACTTGTGCTTGCATACCTGATGAATCCTGTCATGCTGTGGCTGGAAAGATGCTTTAAAAAGCTTCTTTCCAAAAAGATGAAAAGCGAAAGCAAGCTGCGAAAGGTTTCAAGAGCTCTTGCAATCACAGGCTCGGTTATTATTCTTGTAGCAATTATTTCGCTCCTCATTGCGGCTATTGTGCCTTCTGTCATAGCAAGTATATCGGGACTTATGAAGACACTGCCAAATGATGTTGCGGCATTCATTAACATGATAAAGAACGGCAATTTCGGGGACAGCAAAATTGCTGAGCTCGCGAGCACAGGTTTACAGAATGCAACCGACTACATTGAGAATTATGCCACAGAAAAGCTGATTCCTGAGGCACAGAAGTATGTTGCACAGATTACAACCGGTGTGATTTCGGTAGTCAGAGGCTTATTTAATTTTATTATCGGAATAATCGTGATGGTCTATGTGATGAGTATTCAGGAGACTCTTGCAGGACAGAGCAAAAAGATAATATATGCTGTCTGCAAGCCAAAGACAGGCAATATCATCATTGAGACGATCAGAAAGACAAATGAGATTTTTGGAGGCTTCATAAGCGGTAAGATTATAGATTCACTGATTATAGGTGTGATTGCATATTTCGGATGTCTGATTTTAAGGATTCCATCGTCGGTGCTCGTTGCAGTGATTATCGGCGTCACAAATGTGATTCCGGTATTCGGACCGTTTATCGGTGCAATTCCATCGTTACTCATAGTAGTAATTCAGAGTCCGTGGCATGCGCTTTATCTTCTGATATTTATTGTCGTGCTGCAGCAGGTGGATGGTAATATAATAGGGCCTAAGATACTTGGCTCATCTACCGGTCTTTCGACCTTCTGGGTTATGTTTGCCATACTAATCGGCGGAGGAATGTTTGGTTTTCTTGGAATGTTACTTGGTGTTCCAACCTTTGCTGTGATATACTATATTGTGAAAAGAGTTGTTAATTATGCTCTCAGGAAAAAGAAGCTTCCTGAGGACACAAGGGATTATACAAAGACAACAGGCGTAGATACCAAAAATAATAAGCTTAAATACGAGTAGGTGAAATAAGTGGATAAATACGAATACAATCTCAAGCTGGATCAGATAAAAGCCCTAAGCGCCGAGGAGGGCTATATGAGCGCAGCAGAGATTGCGGATAGCATAAATTGGAACAAAATTAAAAATGTAAATACACTCGTTAAAATCGGCGAAATCTACGAGAAGGCCGAAAGATACCAGGATGCAAGGGACATACTTTTAATGGCCTATGACCGTTCACCAATCGGCAGGATGATTATATACAGACTGGCTGAGGTCGCCATCAAGATGGGTGATTATGATGCTGCTACAGAGTATTATGATGAGTTTGTTGAGATAGCGCCTCATGATGATATGAAGTATGTATTAAGATATGCCATCAAAAAAGGGCAGGGAGCTTCATTTGATGAGCTTATCACTATTCTTGAAGAGTACAAGGATGAAGAATACACTGAGGAGTGGGCATACGAGCTTGCATATCTATACCACAAGGCCGGAAAAGCCGATAAGTGTATAGATGCCTGCGATGAGCTCATTCTGTGGTTCGGAGACGGACCATATGTGGAGCGTGCGCTGGAGCTTAAGATGCTTTATCAGCACTTACCAAGGCTCAGGAGGAAAAGTACAGACGATTCAAGGCAGAGAAGGAAAAGCCGGCTAAGATAAAGGATGAGGCTGAGGTCACTGAGATAGGTGCCATGGAGATGGTAAAGGGCGGAGAGATAGTGCATGATGACGTAACTATTCCGCAGATTACTGTAAATCAGGAGAAGTTCAATACTGTAAATTTACAGCAGGAGATTGCCAAGGGTATGCAGCAGATCATGGAGGCCAAGGGCAAGAATGAAGTTGCTGATACGATGGATACCATCAAAAAGATAGTTGAGGATATTCCTTATCTCAAGCTCGAAAAGGAGCAGGAAGAGTATGTACAGCAGCCGGAAGAGACAGAGCATATCGCTACAGATGAAGAGATAGATGGTTCACTTAAGTTGAATTTCAAGGAGCTTTTGGGTGAAGACGCTGACGGACAGATGTCTATGGTCATGAGTGAAAAGACTCAGCTTGAGCATCAGATTACAGGACAGATGTCTATACAGGATGTGCTTGAAGAATGGGAAAAGACCAGACATGCGGCTGAAATTGCACTTAAAGAGGCTGAGCAGCAGAAACTTGAGTCAGCTAAGGCAAGAGCACTTCAGGAGGCAGGAGACATCATGGAGAGACTAAATGATGTCATTCCAAAGCTGGATGCAGGTGTCACTCCGAAGGAACTTCTTGAGGAGGAGTATTTGAAGGTCCCGGTTGATATTATAGAGCAGAAAGCTGCCGTGAATGAGCCTGAAGAAGAGCAGAAACCGGATATGCAGGAGCTTTATGCAGATGAGACTGTGGATGAAGTACAGGAGCCGCAGGAAGCACCGGAAGATACTATAGACGAAGCACAGGAGCCGCAGGAAGCACCGGAAGAAGCTATAGAAGAAGTGCAGGAGTCACAGGAAGCACCGGAAGAGGCTGCAGATGAAGCCAAGGAACCGGTTGGAGAGCCGGAGGATATAATTATGGCAGAGGAGTCTGAGAAAGACGAGATACTCATGCAGCCGACTACCATGATGCCTGAAATAACAGATGATATGTTAAATGTCGATGATGATACATCAGATGATGAGGCTTCACAGGAGAAAGAAAACGTTTCTGAGAAGAGAGATTTTGATCATGTGACATCATTTATCGAGCAGGAAATAGCCAAGATGACAGCAAAGAATCCGGGACTGGAGAAGAAGCTGGATATGGCTAAGACAAGAAAAATGCCGGATATTTCATTGCCGGAGGATTTAGACAGCGAAGAAGATGACTCGAAATTGAAAGAAACAAAACATATAAAAGAGCTTACAAGCGAACAAAAAGCTATATTTTCATATTTCATACCGGTAAAGGGTATGGAGGATCAGATCTGCAAGGCATATAATGCAGTGCTTGATCATTTCAACAGGAAAGAAAACGCATCCACAGGCAACCTGATTATACAGGGAGAGCAGGGCTGCGGAAAGACAATGCTTGCTACAAGCTTTATAAAGGTATTACAAAAAGATGGTGAACAGCTTACAGGAAAGATGGGCAAGATTGATGCTGCCGCACTCAATAAAAAGGATGTGCAGCAGGTAGTCAGAAAGATAACAGGAGGCTGTCTCATCATAGAAAGAGCCGGTGATATCGACCGCAGCATAGCTGCCCAGCTATCATTTTTGATGGAGCATGATATTACAGGAACACTCTATATACTTGAGGATACATCAAAGGGTATAAAGAAGGCTCTCTCAATGGATGAGGCTTTGCATCCAAGTTCACGGAAAAGATATCGGTTCCTATTTTTACAAATGATGAACTCGTATTGTTTGCCAAATCGTACTCTGCAGAGCTTGGGTACAAGATAGATGAGATGGCTATTCTGGCATTGCATAACAGAATCAGCAATATTGAGAGGATAGACCAGGCTACCACTCTGACAGAGGTCAAGGATATAATTGACGAGGCCATAGACAGGGAGGCTCACAGCGGACTGAAGAAGGCTATAAGTATTCTGACAGCCAGGCGATATACAGATGATGACCGAATTGTACTCAAAGAGGATCATTTCAGGGAAAAATAAATACTTATGGGGGTATATATATGTGTAATTTTACAGCAATGGATTGTTACCTGTTCGGTCAGGCAACACACTATGATATCTACAAGAAGATGGGTGCTCACTTAGCTGAGCGCAAAGGAAAAAAAAGGAGTGTGCTTTGACGTCTGGGCGCCACATGCGAGGGAAGTATATGTGTTTGGTGAGTTTAACGACTGGAATGAGACCAGTCATGAGATGAAGCGTGTAGAGCCGGAAACCATGGGAGTGTATGAGCTTTTTGTACCGGGAGCGCAAAAGGGTCAGATGTATAAGTTTATTATAGTCACTGAACAGGGTGATAAGCTGTACAAGGCGGATCCATATGCAAACTACGCAGAGCTTCGTCCGGGAACAGCGTCAATCATCACAGATATCGAGCACTTCACATGGACTGACAAAGAGTGGATGGATAAGAGAGCAGCAAAGTCAGATGCTGATGTATATTCTTCACCTATGGCTATATATGAGTGCCATCCGGGCTCATGGATGAGACATCCGGGCAGGGATGATGAGGGCTTTTATACATACAGGGAGCTTGCAAAATCACTCATATCCTATGTAAAAACTATGGGATATACACATATTGAGCTTATGGGTATTTCAGAGTATCCGTTTGATGGCTCATGGGGATATCAGGTGACAGGCTACTATGCACCTACATCGAGGTATGGAGAGCCTGAGGATTTTGCATACTTTGTTGATCAGTGCCATAAAAATAATATCGGAGTAATCCTCGACTGGGTACCTGCACATTTCCCAAAGGATGCGCATGGACTTGCCAATTTCGACGGAACAGCCACATATGAGTATGCAGACCCAAGAAAGGGAGAGCATCCCGACTGGGGCACAAAGATATTTGACTACGGTAAGAATGAAGTAAAGAACTTCCTTATCGGAAGTGCATTGATGTGGATAGAAAATTACCACGTAGACGGACTCCGTGTGGATGCAGTTGCGTCAATGCTTTATCTTGACTATGGAAAGAACGACGGACAGTGGGTGCCAAACAAATTTGGAGGCAATAAGAACCTCGAGGCAGTAGAGTTTTTCAAGCATATCAATACACTCATACTTGGAAGAAATCACGGAACTGTAATGATAGCCGAAGAGTCTACCGCATGGCCAAAGGTAACAGGCAAGGTAGAGGAAGACGGACTGAACTTCAGCTACAAGTGGAACATGGGATGGATGCATGACTTCCTTGATTATATGAAGCTGGATCCATATTTCCGTAAAAATAACCACAACAAGATGACATTTGCGATGAGCTATAATGAGAGTGAGAAATATATTCTGGTACTGTCACATGATGAGGTGGTACATCTGAAGTGTTCTATGCTCAACAAAATGCCGGGCTTAGAAGGGGATAAATTCAAGAACCTCATGGCAGGATATGCATTTATGATGGGACACTGTGGAAAGAAGCTTCTTTTCATGGGACAGGAGTTTGCACAGAAGCAGGAGTGGAGTGAGGAAAGAGAACTCGACTGGTATCTGCTTGAGAATCCGGAGCATAAAAAGATCCAGAACTGGGTAAAGGAGCTGCTTCACCTCTATAGGAGAAACCGCTGTCTGTATGAGCTGGATTCAAGCTGGGAAGGCTTTGAATGGATAAATGCAAACGATGCAGACAGAAGCATCTTCAGCTTTATCAGAAAGAGCAAGGATGGCAAGAATAATATGCTCTTTGTCATCAATTTCACACCGGTAGAGAGACCTGATTACAGAGTCGGAGTGCCAAAGCGCAAGACATATCAGCTCGTTTTAGATAGTGAGGATCCTAAGTTTACCGGAAAAACGGTACAAGAGCCTGTAAAGAAGGCTGCAAAGGGCAGAGGCAAGGCAGCAAAACAGTCATATAAGAAGCTGGACTATAAGGCAGTCAAATCAGAGTGTGACGGCAGACCATTTTCATTTGCTTATCCACTTGCGCCTTACGGAGTTGCTGTATTTAAATACTAATATACCGGTAAACAGCATGGTAAAGGACCGCGCCAATTTAAGGCGCGGTCTTTATTTTTGCGTATTATATGTCGATATATAAAAAAAGATAACTATTCAGAACCACAAAAGTACGAAGTAAGAATATCCATAAATAAAGGCTGCAGAGATGGTATATATGCAGGGCACGGAGCAGGAAATATGCAGATAGAGAATTTGATTAATAAAAGCACAGATACGAAAAATACGGACACAAAAACCATAAATGACATGACAGCGGGTATGCGTGTGTCAGACTACATAAAGACAGACAGCAGTGACAATATGTCAAAAAAGGCGGCTGTTGTCGGTTCGTCAAACTCTGTTGATATGTCGGATACGATATATGCAAGACCACAGGCTAAAAACGAAGCCGGGAACAACGATGGCACAGATATGGCAGAAAATCTGCTAAATGACATGAATCAGACCTCAGAAAACAGGCGAAATGATATGATTGTCACTGCAAGCACCACCACGAGTGATGATTACAAAGCTGCAAAGGATGACGGCTACGATGTCATTGTCACTGAGACCGATAAGATAAAAGCAGTGCTGGCAAAGGCAGGTGTAGATATATCCATATATGGAGATGATCTGAGCATGGAGCAGCTCACAGACATCACGGGAAGCCAGACTGAAGCGGCCATGCTTGTCAATCAGATGAAAGCATATGATATTCCTGCTACAGATGACAATATAAAGGCAGGTACAGATGCCATAGACCGGGCAAAGAGCCTTACAAATATATCCAATGAGACAAAGGCATATCTGGTCAGAAATAACATGAATCCGACGGTTTCCAATGTATACAAGGCTACGTACAGCAGCAGTCAGGTACAAGATTACAGGCAGAAAACCAAAATGACGGAGATATCAGATGAGCTGTTTGAGGAGCTTAAGCCACAGCTAAAGCAGATATTAGATGATGCTTATATAGACAGTAGTGATGAGAATCTGAATCAGTGCAGATGGCTGATAGATGAAGATATAGCCGTTACACCTGACAATGTGCTGCTTGCGAATCAGGTAGACTGCATCAACGCAGCAGGAGAGAATGTGAGCAGTGATTTTTATGCAATGGCAGTGACAGAAGCACTGGCAATGGGAAAAAAGGCTACAGATGCTACAATGTCACAAGATGGTCTGACATTTGACATGGCAAAGAAAGCCTGTGATGTATTAGGTGAGGCGACCGCAGATGACATTGTCACATTAGAGTCAGATAACATACCTGTCACGATAGAGAATCTGTCAAAGCTTATAGCTGCAAGGGGCAAGGATAGTGCAGCATCGCAAGCCTCAGCGAATAAAGCTGCGGATAATCAGATTACAGACAGCCGGGAAGCAAGGCTTGTGACAGCTCAAAGAAAGCTTGAGGAAGCGAGACTTTCCATGACAGCAGAAGCCAACCTTTCACTCATAAAAAAAGGAGTTTCAATAGACACAGAGCCTATTGAACGTGTAGTGGAGCTGCTTAAGCAGCAGGAAAATAAATACTACGGAGCGCTGTTTGGTGAGAGCAGTGTAGAGGCATCTGATGATAGGGTACGTATGTACAATAATGTCTGTGATATTTTCAATCAGATGAAGCAGCAGCCGGCGTATGTACTGACCCTGGAATCCGCTGATGACACTGTGTATGAGCTGTATACAGCAGGCAAAGCAATGAAGCAGTCATTAGAAGCAGCAGCCTCAGGATATGAGACTCTTATGACATCACCGCGGGCAGATATGGGAGATAGTATGTCAAAAGCATTTCAGAATGTGGATGATATACTTAAAGAGCTTCAGATAGATACATCTGAAAGCAATCGCAGGGCTGTGCGGATACTTGCGTACAATAGTACCGACATCACAGAGGACAATATAAAGCAGATAAAGTCTGTAGATGAGCAGGTGCAGAGAGCATTCAGCGATATGACACCGGCGGTGACGATTGAGATGATAAAAAGAGGCATATCACCGCTTGATATGAGCATGAGTGACATAAGTGACACTGCCAGACGGATAAAATCAGAAAATCCTGATGAAAAGGATGAGAAATTCAGCGAGTTTCTCTGGAAGCTTGAAAAGAAAAATGAAATCTCAGAGGAGGAAAGAGACTCATATATAGGCATATACAGGCTTATTTCACAGGTGGAGCAGTCAGATGGTGCTGTGATAGGCTCACTTGTTAATCAGGGAGCAGATATTACAATGAAAAATCTGCTTACAGCGGTCCGGGTACGAGGAAAGAGTGCCATGGACTATAAGGTGGACGATACCTTTGCCGGAGTGGACAGTGTAAGCAGTGGCATTAAAATTGACTCACAGATAGAAAGCGCATATCATACAAACTGCCTAAGGGATGTGCTTGATACACTTTCACCTGAGAAAATGGAGTTTGTGCAGTATGACAGCTGGCTTGATATGACTCCGGAGCAGTTAAGGCAGGCTGTATATGAGGCAGACGAGGATAACGCACTGTCAGAGCAATATGCCACAGAACAGCTAAGACAGTTCAATCAGGCAGTTTCGGTGCCTGAGAACGTATATGCTTTTCTGGAGAAATATGATGTAAAAACAACCGCGGTAAACCTCATGGCTGCGTCACGGCTAATGAAAAATCCGTCAGAGGCAGTAAGAAATCTTTGGGAGCGTGGAGACAGTGCTACGGCAAGGGCTCTTTTGGATGAGACTCTCAGACGGTTTTCTGAGTCGGTCAAAAATCCAAAGGAGCTTGCGCAGGCGCAGGAAACGCTGGCTGATACAGCAGAGCATGTTATGGATTCGATGATTATAGAGGATAGGCACACAGGTTCAATAGACCTCAGACAGATGAAGCTATTATGCAGTCAGCTAAGGATAGCTTCAAATATGTCGAGACAGGAAAACTATATTGTACCAATAGAGACTGCAGATGGGGTCACGGGTATGAAGCTTCGCATAGTAAGAGGTGAAGATAAAAAGGGACTGGTTGACATATTCCTTGAGGATAAAAAATGCGGCAGGGTAGCTGCATTTTTTGAGGCAAAGGAAAACTCAGTATCTGCTATGATAGTCACAGACGATGAGCAGACTAAAAAGCTGTTTGAAGACAATATCACTATGTTTGAGGCAGGAATAAGTGATGGTGAACAGCGTGTGCGCATAGATGTGGCACTGGAACATGATATTTCTGCAAAAGAGTCTAAGATGTCAGATATGAAATCGAATACTGAGTCAGATAATGAGACAAAAAAGCAGCTTGATGGCAGCGAAAGTGTCCAGACAACCAGACTATATCACATCGCAGAGCAGTTTATTGTAAATGTCCAGAGGGTGATTGTGCAAGATAGTCTGTAACACCGATATATATTGCATGTGCCAGGTCATCCTGATAGTTTTTGTCAGTAAGAAGAAGTGTCTCAGCAGGATTACTCAAGAATCCACATTCTACGATTACGGTCGGGGATGTGGATTTTTTAAGTATAAAGTATTCTTTATTGGGCTTAATGCTTCGTGGCTTTGCGACACAAAGAGAAGTGTTTAAAGCTCCAAGGACAGAGGATGCGAGCTCTTTTCCTGCATCAGAGGCTGCATAGTAGAATACCTGTGGACCGCAGCTTGAACTGTCCTCAAAGCTGTTTTGATGGATACTGATGCTGACTGCCACATTGCTTTTAGACATCAGGGCAGTTCTCTTTGTCAGATCATCTGTCTTTGGATGCTTGGAATTATCCGGGGCGAGGTCGCAGTCGGTGGTTCTGGTCATGACAACAGTAAAGCCTCTGTTTTCAAACAGCTGTTTAAGAGCCATTGCAATACTCAGGTTGACATCCTTTTCCATGACGCCGGAGGTGGAAATCTTACCGGGATCACTTCCTCCATGTGCTGGTTGTAGTTTACGCAAATTGTGATATGTATTCCCCAGTATATATGGGGAGTTAGAAATGTATTGAGATTAGATAGCCTTTTTCTATAAGTCCTCACAGTAAACGCTTGAAAATAAATGTTCCAGTTCATTTCCGAAGTTGTATGAGATTTTAAGTTTGCGGTTTTCATAAACTGTTATCTGGTCTATCATTTCCACAATAATATCTCTGTCTAATTCTTCAATGTCTTTCAGTTCCAACAACCGCCTTAACCACGGTGTTTCAAAAACATCTTCTGTTACACTTTCCTTTTTCTTTTCTTCCAGCGTTTCAATCTGTTTGGAGTAAAGTGTTTCTTTTTGTTGATAGTCCTCTCGATAAGAAAGAAATTCTTCTTTAGAAATCAGTTCGTCTTTGTAATCTTCATAAATTGACTTTTTCAACTTCTTCACTCTTTCAAGCTCTGCTTTTAACTTTGTCAGTTCTATGTCTGTTGATTTTCTGATTTTTGTTGCTGTGAAAGATTGTGATTTTACAAGTTCCTGCAAGTTCTCTACATTGCGGATAATCTGCTTTAAATCTCCCAGCACAATATCATTCAATACTTGAAACGGGAGCGTGTGCGGAGTGCAATAATCTTTTCCACTTCTTTTGTAAGTTCCACAATAGAATGAATAGGACTTACTTCCGTCAGCACGTCGCCAGAAATTTTTCATCATTGCCCGACCACAATCGCCACACTTGATAAAACCTGCAAAGATATTTTTATTTGTTTCTAAATCAATATCCCTATGTTTTTTCGTCAGCAGTTTTTGTACCTTATCCCACAGTTGACGGTCTATAATCGGTTCATGTGTATTTTCAACCCTTATCCAGTTTTCTTTTTCAACTGGACGCTGTTTGCTTCTCATACGTTGATGTTTCTTTCCTTGTACCATATTTCCAATATAAAGCTCATTTTGTAACATCACTTTAATCGTGGAATACGTCCAATAAGAAGTTTTCTCTAAACGGTTGCAATTTTTGTAATTTTCGCCGTTGAGCTTTTTATATTCCGACGGACAAAGAATACCCTCTGCATTTAGTATTTTGGCAATGCTTTGTTTTCCTATTCCTTGTGCATACATAGTAAATACTCTTTTTACAACTTCGGACGCATATTCATCAATCACAAGTTTATTTTTATTTGCAGGAGATTTCTTATAACCATAACTTGTAAAAGCTCCGATAAATTCCCCTGCTTTCTGCTTTGATTTTACAGTCGCTTGAATTTTATTAGAAATATCTCTGGCATACTGTTCGTTGAATATATTTTTAATAGGAAGTAACATATCGTATGCCTGCTTCATACTATCAATATTATCTGTTACAGAAATAAAACGAACATTAAGCTCTGGAAATATTCTTTCCAAATATCGCCCCGTATCAATGTAATCTCGTCCGAAACGGGAAAGGTCTTTTACAACAACACAATTTACCTTGTTATCTTCAATGTCAGCAATCATTCTATGAAAGTCTGGTCTATTAAAATTCGTTCCCGTAAAACCGTCATCAATATAAACATCATATAGGATAAAGTCATCATGCTTGTTCACATATTCTGTTAAAAGTTTTCTCTGATTTCCTACACTATCGCTTTCTTCCTTATCTCCGTCCTCTCGTGATAATCTGATATAAATAGCCACGTTAAATAAGTTTGAACCTTTTTGATAAATCATTTTTCCACCTATTCAACTGCCGTACCTATGATAATATTATACCATAAAGTACGGCTTCTTTCCATTGTTTTCAAGGGTTTTACCCTCTTGATAGTCCTTTTTTTACATGAGATTTCACGATACGGACAAGCAATTCCTCTACGGAAAATTTACCTAAAAATTCCCGTTCTACGATATATTGTGCAGGTTCTTTTTTAGCCAAGTTATCAGCCCCCTTAGTCAGCTATCTATTCTCAACATACGCATATAGGCTTATCCAATATGCGTATTTTTCACAATGTTACAGAAGCAGACAGACGGCTTTGGAAAGCTCCGTTAGTATCTCAACTATTCCCATTCTTGTGGGCAGAACCGCACCATGCGGACGTATCATTATTCTGTGAGGATAGGTCGTGGCAAAACGACTTTTCCAACAGTCGCTCTCGGATCACTGCGTGGGTCGCTCGCTTTCTTTTGAAAAGGTCGTGGCGTACAGTCCCCGTGGCTCGCTATCTCACAAACGTATCTGTCTGCTTTATTCAGTTGTCAAAGAGCTGTGGCGAAAGCGTGTTGCTTTCATGTAAAAGCAGGGGCAGAGCAGGAAAGAGGGGATTGAACAAATCATGCTCTGCGGTTACTGCTTGTTATTCTTCGGTTTCTAAAGGAATATCAAAGTCCAAAATCATTTTGATAAGTGCTTCTCTGATACGTCCTTTTAATTCCATGTCTACGACTATGCAGACATTACCATATTTGTCGTAGAACGGACGCAAACAACATTTTGATATGTACGGGTCATACAACGCCAGTATCTTTTCAATCGCATTTACGTTGCCGTCCACAGCCGACGAAATAAGGTAAAATGACGGGCGTGTGTTATTCATCATTCATGTTCTCCTTTAATTTTTTCTTGATTTCTTCAAGTGAGTTCTTCCTACTGCGGAACGACGTTGAACGGTTAATCTTTAATCTGTCGCCGATTTCTGTATCGCTCATGCCTAAGAAGAAATACATCAACAAGATTTCTCTGTCTTTTTCAGACAGATACTTAATCGCTTCTGCTAAATCATCATCAAGGACACGAACCTCAATACCACATACATCAAAGGCGGTATAATCGCTTTCGTATTCGTCCCAGACTGCCAGCTTTTCTACGACGATTTCTGGAAGTTCACAATAGGAAATTTCCTTATTTCTTCGTCGCTTTAATTCTTTGCGATAATTACGGACAATGCCTTTCACTACACGTTTGAGCTTGCAGTCAAATTGACATTGTATTGTCTTTTGGAAGTCCGACGGTTTCATATCATCACACCCCCTTTCCGTTATGACGTGAAAAGTGTTTATCCCTCTTTCCGCACCATATCTGTACAGCAAGGTGTGATTTGTTGCATGATTTTGAAAAAAAATGAAAAATTTTCGGGTACAAAAAAAGCCCGCACAAAACATATAGTCTGTACGAGCTATTAAAGCTGTGAGATATTCAGTTGTTAATAAAATGCTGTTAGGTAGTGTATGACCGTATAAGATTATGCTTAAAACTTTCCATGACACAAGCCCCCTTACAGCACTTGATTTCTATTAAACTTTTGTCTTTTTTGTAATCTTGTAAATATATTCTTCTGGAGTAGGGCGTTTTATTTCCAAAATACTTCTGAAATTCTCCTGCACTTCTGGGTCGGTGCTGTTCATAGCTTCATCAATCGTCGCTTCAATATCAGCTCGAACATCAGCTAATGACACACCGCCAGCTTTTGCACCAGCTTTCAATGCTTTTTTAATATCTCGTTTTTTAAGTCCTATCATAGTATTACCTCGTCACAATTTACTGAATGTTTTAGAAATGTTTTTCAAAATGCTTATATAGAATAATCCCTAAAAATGTTTGCAGTAGGAATAAACCAAATATAATGCCTATAATCCATGCTTCAATATGAAGTAACGCAAGTACAAAAGCAACAAACAAGTACACGAAAGTCATTAACTGATATACTAAAGAACCAGCTTTCATTCTTAAAAATATTTTTCTTTCATCAACATTATTGATGTGATTTTCTCTATTTATATTTTGTAATTTTTCTTTATTTTTTGGCATTTCATAATAACAAATTTTCAATAATTGAACACCAGAAGCAAAAGCTAAACCGAACCCCATTGCGTAAAAAAGTGTAGCGTAATAATCAGTATCAATAACGAAATATCCAAAACATATAAAGATTATACCTATAATAATCTCAATGATAAATGATAATTTTTTCTTCATTGTTAATTCCACCTTTCAAAAGACTACATTTTCTGTATTAAAAAAATCGTTTTATGGTTGTTCAAATTATCCTGAATGTAAGTTTACTTTAGCTGAACATTTTAGAAAGAAAAAACTAACCAAAACGAATGTAAAAGAATTACTGGAGGGAAAAGAAACCCTGGTAAAAGGAATCAAAAACAAAGAGAAAAAGCCCTACAATGCCGTTGTAAAAATTGGGGAAAAGGGATATATTGATTTTATATCTTTCTCAAAATAAACATAAAAGCCCTTTAAAGAGGGCTTTTATATATTAATCACAAATCACTTATCACAAATCACTTATCACAAATCACAAGTGATTCTTAATGATACAATATTACTATACAAAAAAAGAATGGGGCGTAGTTATGGAGAAGGAAAAACTAAAAATACTTGAAGAATTAAGACGTATTTTTATCTAAATAACGAGCTGTTATAACCCATGTAATTTGTCCGATAGCAATAACTCCTGCTATCGAAAAAAACACAACTTTACTCATATATCCCATAAAGACAAGAGCAAATAATACAAGAACCAATAATGTAAGTGTTACTTTATAAGCATTCGCAAGAGAAGCATTAGTAATTGCGATATTTCTTTCATCATTTTCTAATATTTGCATTTCTTTTGTTGGCTTACTGAATATATCACAACCCATAAAAATCAATATTATTCCAATAAGCGTTGTACCATAGACAACCAAATCTGGACGAGGTACGGGCAATAGTTGGTGTACGCCTAAACCATAAGTTAGTAAACCACCTAAAAAGATTATTACACCGATAAATAATTCAACTTTTTGTATCTTATGTTTCATTTGCTTTCCTCCTCATAAATAAATATTTCTTCAATACTCATTTGAAAGTACCTTGCAATTTTAAAAGCTAAGATAATAGAGGGATTGTAGCGTCCATTTTCTAAAGAGCCTATTGTTTGACGAGATACTTCAAGAGCAGTCGCTAAATCTTCTTGTTTAATACCTCTTTGTTTTCGTAATTCTTCTAAACGATTTTTCACAACATACCCCTTTCTTGAACAAATGGAAAGTTTGCTTTCCTTTTCTAATCTTATGATACTCCTGCAAGTAAAGAATGTCAAGCAAACTTTCCATATTTTATTATCCTACAATCTTCCAGTTGCTATCCTTATGTAGCACAAGTTCATACTGCGATATTTGTGTAGCCTTTGTCTGATTATCAAGGAATTTCACAGCAACTTTGACTTTCACATTGTCCCGTCCTTTGTAAAGATAGGGTTTACCAGTTCAGCATAAATGTAGTCCCTGCCGATAGGCTCAAGCACATTTCCCGATACATAGTAGGCAAGCTCTTTTTCTGTGGCTGTCGGGTACAGCTTAAAGAATGTTTCAAGAAATGCAGTAGCGTCATTGACGGTATCAGCGTCTACACTTGCATTTGCTTCTGGTGTCTTAGGCTCATAATCTGATTTCTCGATTGCTGGTGCAAGGGTAGGGTTCTGAACGATTACCATATCCCCGTCAGCGTCTACATGGACTTTTACGGTATAGGTTGCTTTCACATTGCTTGTCTGTTCTCCCTCTTTTATCTGCTGATCCACTTCGTAGGTAGCAGAAAAAGTGTCCGTTCCCGACTGTTCAATACTCCATACAATCACATCTGTAACTGTGGAGCTGGTCGGTATATCGGTTCTAATGGTATCCACATTCAAGTCCTGCAATTCCTTTGTCAGATAACCGCTGATTGCCTGCGTCCTTGCTTCAATCGCTTCTTTGCTGTTACTCCATGTGTAGTAGGGCTTTGCAAAGTTCTTCACAAAATTTTCTATCCCGTTGGTGTCCTGCAAGCGAAGCTCTATGATTTCTTTTTCATGGGTCGTGTGCTGGTCGATAGCCGTAAAATTCTTATACGCCCCAAAGCTCACGCTTGCGATAAGCACCACCCACAATGCAATCACGGATTTTTTATGTGTGCCTACCTTGAAAGTACGCACCTTTTTTTCTTTGGGTTCTTTGATAGTTTCTGTCTGTTTCTTATTCTTTCTAAACATGATGAAATCCTCACTTTCTATTGTTTTACTCGTCCTGCACCGATTAAGTGCTGTTGCCAGTAACTACTACTTAGGTCTGCATATCCTATCGGGTCGCCTGCGTGGTACATCTGTGTCGGCGAAACAAGAATACCGACGTGTGTTACATAACTTCCAGCGTTATAGGTAGAATGGAAAAATACCAAGTCCCCAGCCTTTGCCTGCGAAAGTGGAAGATGTTGGGTTGCGTCATACTGTGCTTGTGCGGTTCTCGGTAAGGAGATACCAGCTTTTCCATAGCACCATTGCGTCAGTCCCGAACAGTCAAAAGAAGTGTTGGGATTGCTACCGCCATACACATATTTCCAGCCTTGATATTTTAACGCTTCATTCATGACCTTTTGTGCCAGCTCTCCCGATACCTGCGGAACAGTTAAATACTGATTGACTAATTCGACGTAAAATTGATTGCCATACTGATACCGCCAACCCCCGTTCTTCGCAACGGCTATCGGGTTGGTGTAGGTTACTTTCTTTCCACCCGATTTCTCACGGGCGAAGCTCTCTGCAAGGTTAAAGGTGTGTTTCTTTCCTTTTCCTGCCACATATCCCACATAACCACCGCCATAGTTATAGGATTGTATCGCTACATTCAAATCGTCGATACCTTGACTTTTACAGGAAGAAAGCAGGGACGCAAAATATTTACACCCCTGCTTAATGGAACTTTCTGTATCTAAAGAATTAGGCGATAAACCAAGGCTTTCCGAACTCTGCATGACATCTTCTGCCGTACCACCACTTTCTACTTGAATGATAGCCAGCAAGACATTGACATACTCGGAGATACCGTTTTCTCTGGCGTATTTTTCTACCATAGGCTGATGTTTCAAGACTTCTGCGGATAAATTCATACCCGTAATGCCAGAAGAAAAGTTGCTGTTCTCGTCGTCACTGTCCGCACTAATCAAGACACCAAAGAAAAGGACTATGGAAAAGAGGATAGGAAACAGACTGCCGATAAGAGCGATATGTTTCAGTTTCATTTTTTCTTCTGTCCTTTCTTCGTTACAAGGTTACGGTTCTTTTCGGTATGTTCCGTTGTACGCTTTGATTGTTCAAAGGTCTGTGTCTTTGTAGTACGCTCTGCTTTGTAATTCTGGCGTGTTTCCTTTGATACCACTTTTTCTACATTCTGCCTATGTACTGGCTGTGCAGGTTGGGTCGCTTTCCTATCAGAAGCACCAGAAGATAACGGACGCTCTTTGATAACATTTGTCTTGACTGCTTCACTTGCTTTTGAAGTTGGAGCTGTGGCTGGGCGTTTGACTTCCTGCATTTTTTCAGCACTCGGTTTTGGAATGGTTGAAGCTGTGGCTGGTCGCTCATGGGGACGGGTAGCTCCCGTTGTCGCTGATCCGTCAGCCTTTCGCTGTGCCTGCCTTGCTTCTTGTGCCTTTTGAAGCTCCATACGCTTGTCGGCGATATTCTGCCTATGCTGTTCCTGCCTTTCCAATCGTCCCGTCTGTCTGGACTGCTGTTCCTGCACCATGCCACGCTTAAAGTCGGACACGCTGGACTTTGCTTTTTCCTTTGCGGAATACACCGCATAAGCGGTCTGTGTCGGCATATCCTTGATATTTTCTTTGACAGCATTTGCCTTGTCTTTTACTTTATTTTTCGTATCTAAGACAGCACCGACTTTTGAACCTGCACGCTGTCCCATGCTGGAAGTGGTATTGCCCCGATTTTCTTTAGAAGCTGTATGTTTTCTTTCAGCCCGTTTGCCAGCAACGGCACTTCCAGCTACCGCACCAGCGACACCGCCCGAAATACCGCCAGCACTTACCGCCCTTGCAATACGGTGTTCCATACGCCTAGCCCTATGTCGCATGAACAGATACGGTCTGCGGAATATCCTGCGTCCCATGCTTTGACTATCGCCAGCATTAAGTGAGAACATACTCATTAAGTCGCCCAGCTTCATATAAATACCAGCGAAACATACTATCTGCAAGAACGCCACCATGAAAAACGGATAATCTGTGGAAATGTTATAAAACATACTGGAAATGCTGAACGCCACCGTTACAATGAGCGTTATTCCTGCCCGTGTCATTATGGTATTAAACACCCTTACGATTGCCTGCTTTGCCATGCTTTCATAGCTCGGTATCATGGAAAGTAGAAAACTGATAGGTAAAAACATTGCAAAGATAATAAAAAGTATCTGGCTGAACAACATCATACCCGTAAGCAAGAATACAAATATCGTGATACCCAAGTTAAAGAACAAGAGGAAGAACACCATACCTAAACGGTTTACTACCTGCGGTATCGTCAGATTGTTGTTGTCGTTGTCCTCGATTTCTGTTTTCACGACTTCCTCTCTGGTTTTTCCGTCCTCGTCCTCTGGCTTGTCGATACGAGAGCTTCTACACGGTCTGCCCCGATTTCCTCTGCATTGCTGTTACCGAATTGAAGCAAGAGCCACGGCTGTTGTACTTGAATAGAAAATAAGCTGTCCCGTATCAAGTCCACGCTGTCCTTGCCCTCGCTGTCAGAATTAGGGAGCATGATTTTTGTTCCCAAGTCTAGCGAAGCGGTACTAATATCACTTGAAAATTCATTTATCTTCTTGATGTAGTCGGGAGCATAGGCAATAAACGAAGCGGACAGCACAAACACCACCACAAAGTTGATAACAGCGTGAAGTGCCTTGCTTGTTTCCCGTTTTATCAGTCCCGTGTAAGCGACATACATTCCCACCACTAAGATAATGAGAAACAGGAAACCGACATAAAAGCCCGTAGAAGAAAAGCCGTTCTCGGTAACACCTGCAAGGGTCTGTATGCTCTGTCCGATACTGTCTGCCATATCATTGATGAAGTCCAGCTTATAGGCTTCCTGCACCACATAGCCCGTGGCATTGCTTAAATAAAGGCTTATCGTCCAGACAAAGTTGGTAATGCAGTAAAGCCCGTATTGCACCGATTTTCCAATCCCGTCCAGCCAGTTCCACGGAAGCCACGACCAGCTATTATCTACATAAAAATCAAGCTGGTAGTTGGAAAGCGGATATTTTGAGTAAAGATTTTCTGTGTTTATGGTATCGTCCACAAGCCCCGTCGCATGAGCCACCGTCCCCAGAAGTGAAAGCAGGATAAGGGAGAGTGCCACCACGAACAGAGCCATTTTGAGAAAGTGGAAAATCTTCTTTTTGTGAACGCACCTTTTATCCTTTCTTTCATCACTCCACCTCATTTCTCTGTACGGGCGGTCTGGTATCAAAGGCGTGTAGCAGTTCTTCAAAGACTGGGTGTATCTGCACCACACCGACACGCCCGTATAAGTCCTGCAATAAGCATTGTCCGTTCTCCAAATCACGCAAGCGTTTCTGGTTGTTTTCGTCGTCCTTGTCGATACCGAAAAATTCTAAGGTCTGCTTTATCTCGTTGATGTCCGTACTACGAAATGCAAACTTCAAGCCGATATTGTTTTTCAGACTTTCCTTTGACACGTCCCCAGAAGATTGTGTAACGAAATAAACGCCTGCCTGCATAGCTCGTCCAGCACGCACCAGCTTATTTGATAAGGTTTCGCCTTGTGCCACATTTAAGAACGCCCACGCTTCGTCCAAATCGACAATCTTAAAAATACTTCTGTCGGAATGGATAAAATCTAATGCAAAGGTACTAATCACAATCAGCATAGACACCGACAATAATTCAATGGTCGTGTATTCCTCAAAGGTCGTGTCCTTATCTGGTAATACTAAGTCCGCTACTTGAATGATATTGAGCTGGTTATCCAGACTGATAGCATTTTCCACCGTACCGTCTGAAAACAGCAGGTGTGCAAAATCGTAGTCCGTGAAACTGTCGATATGGTCTGCGATATTTCTTGATATGGGTGTATCTTCACGGCGTAGCTCGTCTATCACATGGAGCAAGCCCCGACTGTCGCTCTGGGTAACGGAACGCACCGCTTTTCGTAACACGGGGAATTTTTCGCCGTCCCTAGAGGAAATACCCGTTAAAAATGTTAAGATGTCGATTGCCAGACTTTCAGCGTCTTTTACATTCTTCATAATCACAAACGGGTCAAGAAGTCCTGCATTGTCCTTGTCGCTGGTAAGATTTACGATATTGATTTCATGGGCGATTTCTGGAAGTGTTTCTTTCCAGTTGCCACGCTCACTTTTAGGGTCTAACAGAAGTGCTTGACCGCCAAACAGCACCGCATAATATACAAGTAGATTGTTGCAGAACGACTTTCCACCGCCAAGCGAACCGACAAAAGCAGAAGCAAGGGCATTTGTAACTGTGCCTTTTACGCCTTGCGAAGCTAAAGACGGTTGCAGGTACACATTTCTTCCCGTATCAACGGAATATCCCATATAGATACCCGTAGTTTCCCCTAACTGCTGTGTCGCACCAAAGCCAAGCCCTGCCAAGAAGTCTGATTTTACATACTGCACATAGTCATTGATATATCGCTTGCTGGCTGGTAAAAATTCAGAATGAAGCCCCAGCATATCCCCAACAGGACGCACCAGCTTTACATTGAGGTCGTCGTAAAAGTCTTTGACTTCATCACAACGGCGTTTTAATTCGTCCAAATCATCAGCCGATACACGCACTACATAAGAGAGCTTATACATACTTTCTTTTGTCTGGTCTAAGTCTGTTTCCAGCTCGTCCACGCTGTCTAAAGCGTCCACCACATTTGAGCTGGTTTCACTTCCAGCTTGATAGGCGTGATTATCAAGGTCTTTCAATTCCTTTTTCTTATTTCTTACTGTGGTAAGAGCCTTTCTGTTTTCCACGATTTCTACATTCATAGAAGTATCAACAGGGAATGTGAATTGCTGTTGCTGGAAATAGAAGATTTCACTTGACGGAAAATCAAGCTCCCCGACAATCGCATTGACAGTAAAATAGGACACATAACTTTCCTTGTCCTCATGTTCCAATCTTAAATACCGCTGGCTTTCCTCAATCACACACCTTGTCGGACGGATAAGGTCGTAGTATTTTATCAGCGTTTCTTTCTGTAATTTCTTCTTCGGTAGCTGGTATTCATAATCTTCATAGGCGATACCGTCCCTGCCATAAAGATGTTCCATGAGATACCCAAAATCGTTGATTTCCAAGCGACGCACCTTAAAACGACGGGAGATTTTATTTTCCAGTAACTTTTCCATTTTCATGTAACGGTTGATTTCATCATTCGGCATGGAAACAAAGTCATTCATCAGCGTGTGGTTCACTTCATGGAGAAATTCCGTGAACGTCAGCCACGCCGATTTTTTGATGTTCTTCAGATTGAGCTGTTCTTCCGTAACCATGAGCTTAAAGCCAAGAAAAAAGCGGTAGTCCACTTGATTGTCCCCAATCATAGATACTAACGCTTCGGTCTGTTCGTCTATCTTCTGATAGGCAACTTCCTTTAATTTTCCAGTTACCAGCTTCTTTGACTGTTCCTGCTGACTTCGGATTGAGCTTTCTGTGGCAATCTGCAAGGCATGAATTTTACCCTCACGGGACTGTGCGATTAGCTGTCGAAAGCTGTCATGCACGATAAATTTCTGCTCTGCGGATAAGAAAGAATAGTTATACGGTATCAGCTCATAGTAGGCGAATACCTCATTGTCCTTGTTCCAGACAAGGTTATTGTCAATATATTTTATCGGGAACATAGTTCACACTCCTTACTGCCGTGATTGTTTCATTCAAGGTCTGCTTATGCAGTTTTACGGCTTTTCCTGCATAAGTGATTTTAGGTCGCAGGGCATAGGTTATCTGTGATTTCAAAAAGCTGTACGGCTTCTTTCCGTCAAAGGTTTTCTGCGACATAAACCAAGTGAGAGCAACAGGAATACCGAAGTATTTGAGAAATGCTCCCTCAATCATGGAAAGTGGAGGAATATCCCCAAACAGAATGATGATAAATTCCGTAATCACAAACCATGTAATCTGTGTAAAAGTAACGGGAAAGGGTAAGTTAAAGTCATTGATTGCATACAAGACTTTTTCCACGTTCCAGATACCCGTGTAGCTTTTAATCTTTTTCAAGTTCTTTCAGCTCCTTTCAAAATAGAAAAGGACAGCCATTTTCAGACTGTCCCTTAAAAGAGAAATACGCTGTCAGTAGCAACAATGCTTGTTGCTGATCTTCCAGCGTTAGTATGGTATCTCGCACATACCTCGCTTGTTTCAATAAAGCAACCGCCCATATCCAAATCTCGCCCGTAGGCTTCATAGTCAATGTAGTTCTGTAAGCTGGGTGGAATGTCCCAAGTGCCTGCAATTCGTCTATGTAGTAGTAGCAACGTCTGTCATGGTTTCACAGTCGGGATAATAATAAATATCGTCCTTGTGTTCCACGACTTCTTCCAGCGTCCCGTAGTGGCTGATAAATTCGTCCAGACACTCTACGATATAGTCGGGAAGTTCCTCTATCATTTCATACATCTCATTGAGTTCTTCAATGGAAACATACTCGCCAATCGCAATCGGGAAGTTGTCGGTATCATGGATTGCATATTCCTCATACTGTTCATTCAAGCCGATTTTTTCTTTTACATCTTCCTCGTCAATAGGAAATGTGAACCAAGCACCGACTAAATAGCCCTCATTGTATTTGCCAAGATTAGCAATATAAACCGCCATATCATCAATCATAAGCACCACCTCATTTCCTACTCTGGCAGTTCAAAGATACCGTGTTCCGTTACTAAAAATTTCCCGTGTTCCTGCAAGTGAGAAGCATAGGCTTCAAAGTCAAAATAGTATGCTTGACAGTCCTCGGATAAATGTTTGAACGTCGGGTCGTTCATCAGCTTTTGCCTTGCAACATCTATCATGCTTTTGCAGTCAGGATAAACGGTAATCACGTTCCTGCAAATATAAAGTGCTTCTAAATTCTCAAACACCGTAAGTAGTGATACATATTCTTCCTGCATATCACTTGAAAGCTGGCGGTACATAAAATCTAATTCGTTGAGCTGATACACGCTTGTATGTTCGTGGACTTCATCAGCAAAAGGCAACACCTTTTCGATAATGCGGTAATCCCCACTTTCTGCACCGACACCTAACTTTTCTTCAAACTCGGCAACATCTATCGGCAAGTCGAACCAGTATGATATTGTTTCTTCGCCAGTTGTTCCTCTCGTTTCCACCAGCACCCTTGTTTCCTGCATTGTTCCTCACGTCCTTTCTGTTGTTTCATCACATCTTTTAAGGTCTGGTACGACATACCAAACACATATTTTGAAAAATCTTCTAACTGTCTTTCTTCATAGTCGGCAGGGTTCAGCCGTTTCATTTCCTGCCACACCTTACGCTTGTAAGAGGGCAGGTCAGAAAGATATTCACAGCCAACTTGTGCCTGCATATCTTTAAAAATATCGTTCATTTCATCACTCCAATCTGAAATTTTGGTAAGAAAAAAGCAGTCAATCCTAAGACTAACTGCTTTGTGTGTAGGGATATAAAATTGTTTTTAATCTTGAATAGGTATCCAAATTTCAATAACTGAATTATCTCTATTCCAATGGAAACGGTAATCATATTTTTCAAAGTGCAGGATAATATTTTTTATAGGGGTATATGGTGTATTAGGAATAATTTCCTGATAAATTTTTCCATAAGTTTCATATATTTTTTCCATAGCACCAATATGTTCCACAACCAAATATTTATAAGACGGTATTTCTTTATACAGAAAGCCTCTGGGGTAATGGTTCTTTGGGGAATAGAACAGAAATAATAAAGTTTTCCATTTCTTCTTTCCATAAAAGCATATTTTACCCAATTTCCCGATTGTGAAAGATACGCTTTTTTCAAACTACTGTTAAACTTTCTCCAAAACTGTGTACTAATCTGAATATTCTTTTTTTGATAATTAGTCAGTTCTACTTCTTGCCCAATAATTGCAAATGCGTTTAATTCCTTTATAGAAAAATTTATCATTTTACCTTGTGAGCAGTGATAACGGTATAACTGTACGCATTTACTGTTATAATACAATTATCAATCGTTATATACCAGTTTTTTCCTTTTTTTGTGATTTCCGCATTAGAAAGGCTAATTTTTTCTTTGCACCATTCAATCACGTTTTCTACATTCAAAGATAAGTTCTTTTTTAAAGAAAAATAACCCAGAAATATTTTATTTTATTAAGAAAATCCCTGAACCATGGAAAGGTAAGTGGTTTATTAGATGGATAGTGTTATTAATTTTAATGCTTATAATTGCATTGCTTGTTGTTATTGTTGGTCTAAATGATACTATAGGCACGATTATTATAGGTTTTTTCATTGCATTAACTGATTTAATAAGGCGTAATAAAAGAGGTCTTGGCATAAAGGAATCTGACGTATTTTCCATCAGATTATTTTATCCTGAGACCTCTTGTGTTATCATATGGTTTTGTAACCACGAAATAAAAAGCAGAAACCTCCCCGACCAAAGTTCGATTTCTGCTTTCACCCAAACATAGCTTACGCTACATTCATGCATACCTATGATAACAGTTAATACAGAAAACTACAACCTTATTTCTCAGGATTTTTCTTTAACAAATTCAATAATAAAGTAAAAACTCCACCACTTATTAATATTATAAATATAGTTTTCACTGTACTATTCAAGTAAACACCTCCTTATATTTTATTATATTATTCAGTTTTACTCAATTAGCATTTTGACAAACTCAAGCTTTCTAATTTACAAATAACTTAGCGACGCATTTTATAAAGAATGTACCCTAATTATAATTAACAATACTTCTGATTAGTTACTATTAAATTTAATCTGTTGGTTCTTTTTGGTAGCGAAGAAGTCTTGTTTCCAATGTTCCAGTGTGGAGTTCGAAAAGATGATTATCATAGTCATAAAAATATATTGAATTCCCCTCTCCTATAACCCTTTTTCTCCCAGCTTTTATCTCTAAACCAAGGTTTTCTATTCTCTTAAGGTACATTTCATAATCCGATTCATCTATTTTAAATGCTATATGATTATAGCTTTTTTCCATTTCCTCTCCTTCCATAACTGCAATCCAAAGGTCGTTTATCAAGAAAAATTTTTCTTTGGATATAGAAAACTTTTTGTCTTCGCTTGAATAAATTTCTTTGGCTTCAAAAATTTCTTTAAAAAATTTTGTGGCTTTATCTAGGTCTTTGACAATAAAAGTAATATGACTAATTCCATATATCAACTTTCCCACCCCCAAAATATAAATAGTCTCTACTTCACATAATTCTACTGTTGTTCACTAACTTATTTTCTATTATATCTCAAAATCAAAAGATTTACAACTTCTATATAATTGTTTAGTTAAGTCAATATCAATATCTAATTGCCAAGGCTCAAAATCAAAAATCATGGTCATCACACTCCTTTTTAAAATTCTAATTTATCGATTTCTTTTTACTTACTAATCATACCATACAACAGCATAAGAAACACTAAAATATTGCAGACCATACCGCCCCAAAACAGGTACAACTTCAAGCCCTCATATCTAAAAAAACTGTTCTTACTTTCCTCAAGCTCCCGGATCTTCTGCTTCATCACGCTCGTAAGTGTATCAGACTGCTTCTCAAGAAGCTTTGTAGCCCTCTGTATAGCCTCTATATTCGCCTGTAACGCCTTTCTAACCTCTTGGACGGTGTTTTCCTTAACCTCATCTTTCAGGCTCCCAATCTCGCCCGATATAGCGTCTTGAAGCAATTCGTTGCTGTTCTTCAGCAGCTCTACGCTCTGCTTCAGCTCGCTGATGAGCTTCCTGTTCTGCTCTGCGTCTCTCTGCCTGTTCTGCTCTGCCCTCACTTGTTCTTGATTTGACTGCTTCATCAATTCCTCGCAGTTCTCGCTCGACATCGCCAACGCTTCTTTGAGCAGACTGTTTTCCAGCTCTGTCCGGCTCTGTCGGTTTAACTCTTGAAGCTGCTCTCTTGGACTGCTCTGCTTCTGCTGTTCGTGCATTTCTCTCAAACTCATGCTCCATACTCTCCTTTCCAAAATCCATATTGTAGTATTTTTCCAGCTTGTTATCCCTGATTTTACAAGCCTTTTCTCCTGCCTGTTCCCTGCTAAGTCGGTATATGTGATGTACTTGTGGCTGTCCTGCCAGTCCACCCCGTACCCTCTTTCATTCATCAGCCGGATAAAGGTTTCCCGGCTGGTCGCTGTTTCCTTACAATCCAGCACCGCAAGGGCAATATCCTGCACATAGCTTTTGACCTTTCCCTGCTCTGCCTGTTTCAAAAGCTGGTAGGTGTCTTTGCTCCATGCCACCGTTTCTTCCCGGACTTCTCCAGCAAATGTCTTTCCTTTCTCCGGCACATGCAAGCCCTGTTCCCAGCTCTGCTCGTTGCACCGTTCCTTTAAGTCTTTAAGGTCGTGCTTACTCCATTGGAGCTTATGACCGTTCTCATAATTTACGGAATTGACAATAAAGTGCGTGTGTATATGCCCCTTGTCTATATGCGTGGCTATCAGAACTTCATGCCCTTTCCATGCCTTTGTATGCTCTGCCAGCTCGACAGCGTTCTTGTGAGCCTGCTCCGGGGTTATTTCCTCGTCCTCATGGTAGGATTGCACATAATGCTTATAGGTTCTTCCGTCCGTCTTGCCCCACAGCTCCTTTGTGGCTTGCATTTCCTCCTTGACCGTCTCCGGCTCACAATGCAGACCGCTGACAAGCTTCTCCTCTGTCTTTTCTTTTTTCGTCACATAATCTATTGCGTGCCCTATGCCCGCCTTTGAAGATACCGCCTTAATGACTGCCATACTTTGTTCAGCTCCTCTCCATGCTTCCGCACTTCCGCTTCACTCGGCAACATTCCCCCCTCATTACACCTCTTTGCTATTTGGTTGAGGTTGTTCCCTATCCGTTTCAGTTCCGGGATAAGTTCTTTGATACCGTCCGTATTCACGATCTGCTTCTCCAGCACACAGGAAAGGATATACTCCTGCTGGTTCTTTCCACTCTCTGAAATCTTCTCCTGCAACTGCTGGTATTCTTCTTCACTTACTCGGAATGATAACTGCTTTGGTCTTGTCTTGTTCATGCCCTTACCACTCCATATCCATGACATCAAGTAAGTCAAAGAAACGCTCCAGCGTCTTATTTTCCTTTTCTGCCGGGTTCTGTTTTACATATTTATCAATTACTTTCATCAGCTCCTGCACCTCGTATCTGTACTCAAACTGAATTTTATCCATATCTTTTTTCATGCCTTTGACCTCTCTTTCTTCGGTGCTACCACCGTCATATTATGAGCCTTCCGGCTCGTTTAAAAGGGGGATTGAAGGGGGGCTTGCCACCCTCACAAGTTCCCTAAAGTGTTACCACTTTAGAACTTGTG
>ENA-OQIO01000098-OQIO01000098.1-human-gut-metagenome-genome-assembly--contig:-NODE-98-length-40341-cov-3.700975_pt1 | contig 40341 bp, 44 predicted proteins | sample MGYA00242573_ERZ504737 | MGnify/ENA primary metagenome ERZ504737 (study PRJEB26092, sample SAMD00036203) | human gut metagenome | host: Homo sapiens | study: EMG produced TPA metagenomics assembly of...
TTATGTGCAATATGTGCAGAATGGCTGTGTGTACTTTACCTCAGCGGGCCTTCAGGAGTATATCGCAAAATGCACCCACAGAGCAAAGCCAGCAGAAAAGAACGCAACTTATCGTAAACCTCGCAGAGCTGGAGTGTGAGCCGGTCCGTATCCTTGTCGAAATCATAATGGTCTGATAAAACATAGATACAGCGCTGGAGTATATTCTTAGGAGGTGGAGGAATTGGCAAATAGGAAAATAATGCTTCCTCAATATGGCACAGTTATGAAAAGAGGTGTCCTATATTATAGGACCAGAATCAAAGACACGAATGGTAAGCTCGTAGCTATCTACGCAAAAACACCTGAAGAACTATACAACAAAGAAACGCTTGCGTTGGAACAGATTGAGAATGCCACTTTTCATCGGAAAACGCCCACAGTTGCAGAGTATTGTGAAAAGTGGCTGCTGATGCAGTCGGTTCATGTACGAGCTACTACTTTGACGGATTACACCTCAAAGGTCAGGCGGCATATTATAGCGGAATTGGGAGATAAACGGATGGGTGAGGTTAGCCTGGATGATATTCAGCTTGCCCTTGTTCCGGTTTCCAAGAAATCTGCATCGGTTTATAAATCTGTGGTAATCCTTTACAAATCTATCTTTCGCGCAGCGATGGAAAGCAGGATCATTGACCATAACCCGACGATTTATCTCACGACAAAAGGTGGCGGTGTTCCACAAGAGGATCGTCAGGCTTTGACAGATGAACAGGCAGCACGCCTTTTGGATGCTATCCGAGATTTGCCGCCTTATGTCTTTGTCATGATTGGTTTATATGCAGGGCTGCGCCGGGAAGAAATTCTTGCTCTGCAATGGGATTCAGTATATCTGGATACGGATACTCCATATCTGACGGTAAGGCGGGCATGGCACACAGAACACAACAGACCGGTAATCTCAGACGAATTGAAAACCAAGGCTGCGGAGAGAAATATCCCTCTTCCTGTTTGCTTGGCTGAGTGTTTGAAAGCAGCAAAGGAAACATCGACTTCGGAGTATGTGGTTTCAAACCGGGACGGCGAACCGCTGTCCTACACGCAGTTTAAGCGACTTTGGCAGTATATTGTTACGAGGACGGTCAAGGAGCGGAGCTATTATCGGTATGAAGATGGAAAAAGAGTAAAGCATACTGTCACACCTGTCTTGGGGGAAAAGGCTGCTCATAACGGAAAAGTGGTTTACAGTCTGGACTTTGAAGTAACACCCCATCAGCTGCGGCATACTTACATTACCAATCTCATTCATGCATCGGTAGATCCCAAAACGGTTCAATACCTGGCAGGCCATGAAAGCAGCAAGATTACCATGGACATTTATGCAAAGGTTAAGTACAACAGACCAGATGAGCTGGTCAGATCAATGAGTTGCGCGTTTGCAAGCTGGGACGCAGCACAGTAATAATAAAATAGGAAGTAAAGCAGGAGCGAGGCAAGGATGTCTCGCTCTTTGTTTTACATCAGCCGTATCTTTGATTAAATCGAGGCTTTCTGATAAAAAGAGAGTGTAGATACGGAGACTACACATTATCAAGAAAGGACGATCAAAGATGGCAAAAAAGAAAACACAGATCCCGAAGTATGGGACCATTACATTGAAAGGAATCCAGTATTACAGAACCAGGATTACGGATGCAGATGGCAAAGAGTTGAGTTTGTATGCCGCTACTTGTGAAGAATTGTATGAGAAGCAGTTAGAGGCCCGGAAGCAGGTGGAAGAAATTATCTTTCACCGGCAGCACCCGACAGTAGCTGAGTATGGAGAGAAGTGGCTGCTGATGCAGTCGGCAAAGGTGTCTGCGTCTACACTCAGAGGTTATACGAGGGATATGACAAACTATATCATCAAACCTCTGGGAGAGATGTATATGGAAGAAGTGACTGCTGACGATATTCGGCTGGCTCTTGTTCCATTGTCAAAGAAATCGGAAGGCTTATACAATAAGGTCAATATGCTGCTCAAGTGCATTTTTTATGCGGCAGAGAGAAACCAAATTCTTGAACACAATCCCTGTGCGGGAATATCCGGTAAAGGCGGAAAACCGACAAAAAAGAAGGAGGCATTGACAGATCAGCAGGTAGCCGTGCTTCTGGATACAGTCAAGGGGCTTCCTCCATATTTGTTTATTATGCTCGGTTTGTATTCCGGTCTGCGTCGGGAAGAAATTCTTGCACTGCAATGGGATTGTGTGTTTCTGGACGAGGATACACCTTATCTATCGGTGAGGCGGGCATGGCGTACAGAGCATAACAGACCCGTGGTTTCTACGGTGCTAAAGACTCCGGCGGCAAAAAGGGATATTCCGATACCGAAGTGTTTGGTGGACTGTCTGAGAGAAACGAAAGAAAATTCCATATCAGATTATGTGATCGCTGACAGCAAAGGAGAGCACTGGCTGCCTCGCAGTTCCAAAGAGTGTGGCAGTATGTCGTTGTCCGCTCCACTAAGCCCCGGAACTATTATAAGTATGTAAATGGGGAGAGTATCAAATATACGGTTACTCCAACGCTGGGTATGACCCAGAAGAATCAACCCCAAATCAAATATACGCTGGACTTTGATGTGACACCTCATCAGCTGCGGCACACTTACATCACCAATCTTCTCTATGCGGGCGTTGATCCAAAGACAGTACAATACCTTGCCGGACACGAAAATAGCAAAACAACTATGGACATCTATGCAAAAGTGAAGTATAATAAACCAGAGGAGTTGTTTGGGGTAGTAAATGGTGCGTTTCATCAGGCTATCGCTGAATGAAAAAAGGCCGTTTTTTATGGTCCGCACACCGGATAACTGAGAAGCAGAAAGCCGGAAAAGCCCGGAATATCAAGGAAAAACAGCTCAAAAACTCGCGCAATACGGTCTCAAAGCCGCTCGTCGCGCACCGCAGTTCAGCAAACGATAATCTACAGCTTAAAAATGCTAAAAAAGCCCGGAAATACGCTATTTTCCGGGCTTTTTCTATGCCTAAAATCACCTGATTCCGATGGTGAAATTTGAGGAAATTTGACTTCATATTAGCCCATTTTGATGGGTTTACAGAAGGCCATTTTGGAGGGGAAATTAGCCCCGCGAGTCTGACGAAATCTGAAAAAATTTAATATCAGGTATCCTGTTACATAGAGCCTTGGCTCATTCTTTGAAAACGAGAATGGGTCGAGGCTCTATTTTTTTCGCCCGAAATTCGGCGAGACAAATTTGAGCAGGAGGTAACAGGTATGACGGATTTCAATCAGAAGACCCATGATACCGATGTGGGCAGCGATTCTTGGACCTTCCGGCTGCGGAAGAACCACATTTTTGAAGACGTTAAATGGTCTTTTGGAGCAGGAACGCGGTGTGAATGTGTCCGGCAGAATTATGTTGGAGGAGGCGGATATCCACAGTCTATCCATGGAAGAGTTGAGAAAAAATGTGGGACTGGTGTTTCAGACACCGGCACTGTTTCCGTTTTCTATTTATAAAAACCTGACCTAAAAGCTTTCAGGCGGTCAGAAGCAGTGTCTGTGCATTGCCAGGGCGCTGACGGTGGAGCCGAAGGTACTGCTCTTAGATGAACCTTGTTCGGCTCTGGACGTGAAGGCTTCTGCCAAAATAGAAGAGCTGCTTAAGAACCTGAAGGAGCGTTATACCATTGTGATTGTTACCCACAACCTGGCGCAGGCAAAGCGCATTGCGGACGATGTGGCCTTTTTCCAGAATGGACGGCGGGTAGAAACAAAGGATGCAGAAACATTCTGGGAAAAGCCGGAGTGCGAAGAGACGAAAGAGTTTTTAAAGGGATGAGTTTTATCCGTTCTGTTCAGCTCTTCGTATGGATGGAAACCAGATGGCCGGTGTGAATACGGAAATACCGGTCATTTGCTTGTCTGTCGTGTTTTCCACAATATGGGGAAGGTTGGATCGAATCAGCGTCGAATCCCCTTCCATCAGGTGAATTCTCTCGGTTCCGATGATAACATCCAGTTCTCCGGACTGGACCATGATGATCTCCTCACTGGGGTGAATCACAGGGCGTTCGCCATCCTTAGCATGTGCTTCCAGCTCAAAACCGATAATCAGAGACTGGGGAACAAATTCTGCCGATGGCATCGGCGTCAGCAGATGGTAACGGATATTGGAATGGGGCTGTGATAAAGTGATGACCTGATTTTTTCTGGTAGTCAGTGTGTTGTCAGCTTCGGCTTCTCCCATAAAAAGATAGGTGGGAACATCCAGAGCAGCGCTGATTTTGCGAAGCGTTGACAGGGATGGATCCGTCAGATTGCGCTCTATCTGGGATATATAGCCAATGGAAAAGTCCTGTCTGTTCAGCCAGGGCTTTTAGTGTAAAGTCTCTTGATTTTCTTATGTTGCGTATCTGCTCACCGAGCATATTGTAACCCCCCTGTTCGATGTACTTTATTCTATGATCTTCAGCGGAATCCGCTGTCTGTATTAGTATACCATTGTTTTTGTAAATAAACCAGAGTTTGATTTGTTTTATATATATAAAAATATTAAAGTTTACTATTCTCCTATTTGCCTTATTATCTGTTTCGACTTTGGCTTATTTTCACAGATTTATGGAATATTTTTTATGTAAAATCCCTAATTTTGTATTTTGAACGTGAAAAGGTTGACTATATATTTTAGTGAGAGTAAAATTATACTAATTTTAAAATAATTTTACAGTATGGAGGTCTAATATGAAAATTATTGATGTAAAAGTAGAAGTGATTCACATTCCGATGAAGAAGCCGTTCCGTATTGCATTTGCCGTACAGGATCATTCTGTGAATGTTCTGGTAAAAGTTATGACAGATGAGGGAATCTATGGAATCGGAGAGGCAGCTCCGTTTGAACCGGTTACCGGAGAGAACAGTGCAACCGTTCTGGAAGTTCTTAAATTGTTTAAACAGGGTCTGATCGGTATGGATCCGATGAATATTGAGGGAATTCATCTGATGATGGATCGTCTGATTTCCGGCAATACCTCAGCAAAGGCTGCAATCGATATTGCGCTGTATGATCTGAAGGGCAAGGTTATGAACCAGCCGCTGTACAAGGTACTGGCGGATACCGTGACCAGATCGTAACCGATATGACAATTGGTATTGATAAGCCGGAACTGATGGCACAGGAAGCAAAAGAGCGTGTTGAGCGTGATGGATTCCGTATCCTGAAGGTGAAAGCTGGAATTAATCCGGCGGATGATATTCGTGCACTTACTCTGATTCGCGAAGCAGTTGGACCGGATACCGCCTGCGTGTGGATGCAAACCAGGGATATACCGTAAATGATGCGGTAAGAGTTCTGAATGAATTTGAAAAAATCGGTGTTGACGCAGTAGAGCAGTGTCTGCCATGGTGGGATATGGACGGTTCCAAGATCCTTCGCCAGAAGGTTAATATGCAGATTATGCTGGATGAGTCTATCCATTCTCCGGTTGATGCAGCAAAAGCCTGCAAGATGGATGCAGCTGATATTCTGAACATCAAACTGATGAAGTGCGGCGGTCTGTATCCGGCAGAGAAGATCAATGCAATCGCAGAAGCAAATCATGTAAATTGTATGGTTGGCTGTATGCTGGAGACGAAGGTTGCGATTGCAGCAGGTGTCAGCCTGGTTGCAGCTAAGAGCAATATCACAGAGGCAGATTGCGACAGCTTCATGTATGCAGTAGATCCGGAGATGGGAATGCCGGGTGGCTTCACCATCGAGGGTGGCGTATATACACTGTCTCAGAAACCGGGTCTTGGTCTGGATCTGGATTTCTAATTCGGATAATAAATGCTCCGCGGGGATGCGCTGACCGAAGTCATGCGCCAGGCCTCGCGGAGGTTCTCACTAGAAAGGATTACTTAATTATATGGAAAGTACAACATTATTTTCATCAGAAAGCGCATTGCTTCTGGTTATGTTTCTTATGGTAGCTGTCGGCTTTTGGCTTCAACACTTTAAAGTGTTCAAGGTGCTTGGACCGGCTTTAACGGTTATTGTTACCGGTATTATTCTTTCAAACTTGAAAATTGTACCGGTGTCCAGCCCGACCTATGATGCCCTCAGCAGTTATTGTGTACCGCTGTCTATTTCTATCTGTCTGCTGAGCCTGGATCTGCGTCAGATGAAAAAATTGTTAAACAGAAACTCGATTATTGCACTGGCATCAGCAGCGGTAAGTGTCTGCCTGATGGCATTCGTGTTTGGTATTTTATTCGCATCCAAGATTGATGAGGGATGGAAGATTGCCGGAATGTTTGTCGGAACCTATACAGGCGGAAGTTCCAACCTGACAGCAATCGCAGTCGGACTGGATGCGGCAAAGGGAACCATCGCAGCTGCCAATGCAGCAGACTATGTAATTGGTATTCCGAGTCTGATTCTTATGTTTGCGGCACCGGCTATCTACAAGAACTCTAAGCTGCTGAGAAAGCTGTGGCCTTATGAGATGACAGAGGCAGAGCTGCAGGGCGATGGAGATCATGAAGAACTGATGGCATCTAAAGAGTGGTCCATTCAGGAGATCGCATGGCTGCTGGCAATCGGCTTTGGTACTGTATGGGCAGCTACGACCATTGCAGGCATGGTATTTGGACCGGGCTTCCGCAGTGCGGGACGTATTATTCTGATTACGACTTTCTCAATTATCATTGCACAGATTCCGGCAGTACGTAAGCTGCGCGGCAACTTTGACCTGGGACTTTTTGTGGCACTGTTATTCCTGACCACCATTGGATTCGCCGTTGATCTGAAACAGTTCTTCGGATCTACATTCTATATTACCTTATTCTGCTTCTGCGTTATCGTCAGCTGCATTGTACTGCATCTGCTTGTAACGAGACTGTTGAAGGTAAAATTTGAGTATGTTCTTCTTTCTGCTGTGGCATGTATTTCTGACGGCCCGACAGCTGCTCTGATTGCATCAAGTGCACAGTGGAAAACTATGATTACAACCGGTCTTCTGATGGGCGTTCTGGCCGGAGCGATGGGCAACTACCTTGGTATTGCAGTTGCTTATGCTATCCGCGGCATCATCGGAGTATAACAGGAACATAGTAACTGTGTACACATGTGTGCACAGCAGCGAATAGGGAGATGAATCGTTATGAAACTATATCATTTGTATGTATCGGGAATTCTTTATGCGGAACTTGATTTTGATACGCAGCCGATCTCCATTCAAAAACTGGATATTGCATCGGGTAAGCTGCTTCCGTGGGAGACTTTGTCGGAAGAGGACAATGCCTTTTATAAATCATTTACCAAAATTGACTTATTGAAGCTGTCACATCAGCTCCATAGCTATGAACAGAAACTTGTGGGAGACGGGGAAGTCATCGTAGATCTGCCGGAAGGCGCAGAGCGCTATACAAGCAGTAAGGATTCCTGGTATCTGCAGCGTGATGTCAAATTCCCGAATAACAAGCTGGTAGAGAATGGTAAGCTGCTTGCAGTGTGCTGTCCGGCAAGGGAAATGGTTACGGTACTGGTACGGGACGGCGAGGAGGACAGAACGGTTCTTAAAATGTGGAAAAACACCTGGCCGGATGAGAAAATATACGGAGTTAATCATCTTGGAAGCTTTCTGGTTCCTATGCGGGATGGTATTCATCTGTCAACGGATGTTTATGTACCGGCTGGGCTGAACGAGAAGGTGCCGGCGTACTGATTCGTACACCATATGGAAAAGAAGATGGCTGTGAGGTTTACTATCGGTACGTACAGCGCGGCTATGCAGTCGTAGTTCAGGATGTCCGGGGCCGTAACCTCAGCGAAGGCGAATGGATTCCGAACCACTCTGAGGTAGAGGATGGCGATGACACTCTGAACTGGATTGCAGAGCAGTCCTGGTCTTCAGGAAGTGTCGGCATGGTAGGCGGTTCCTATCTGGGATATGTACAGTGGGCAGCAGCAGCTAGCGGTAATCCTCACCTGAAAGCCTTGATCAGCGTCGTATGTGCAGGAAGTGCATTTGTGGATCTACCGAGAAGAGGCGGCTGCTTTACCTCCGGAATGCTTGCCTGGGGATTCGCTGTTTCTCAGAAAAAATTCCATCCGGAACTGATGGAGCGGGATGACTGGGAAGAAGTATTGAACATCCGCCCGTTAGATCAGCTTGCAGAAAAAGCACTGGGATATCATGTTCCGTTCCTGGATAAATGGCTGGAAAATTTAGATTATGATGAATTCTGGCATCGTTCCAACTGGAAGGAGCGCTCTGTGCATGCGCAGATCCCGGCTCTCATACAGTCCGGCTGGTTTGATGATAATGGAATGGGAACGACAGAGGCTCTGGAGCTTGTGCATGATTTTCCGGAAGGCATGAGAAAAGTAATTCTAGGTCCGTGGCAGCATAGCGGAAACAGCAAATACGATATGCATGGAGTGTCATTTGGTGACGAGGCTCTGCGCTTTGACTTAGATTTTATTTATTTCCAGTGGTTTGAGCATCATCTGAAGGGCGTAGACAACGGAATTGATAAAACAGCTCCAGTTGAGTATTATACCGTCGGACAGGAAACATGGAAGACAGCTTCCAACTGGCCAATTCCGGAGACCCAGGAAACAGAGATTTACCTGGACAGCTGCGGTCATGCCAACACATCCTCCGGTGATGGAGTTCTTTCCTTTAAACTGCCGGAGAAGGAGAGTCAGGACAGCTATGATTATGATCCTCAGAATCCGTCAACTCATATCATCGATATGTCTGAAAATGAAATTGAGGTTCCGGAGGACTATACAGAGGAGGAGAAACGTCAGGATATGCTGTGTTACTCCACGGATCCGCTGGAGAAGGACGTGGTAATCACAGGCGATATAACCGTGTCTCTTTACATCGCTTCCGATGCACCGGATACGGATTTCATGGTTCGATTAACGGATGTAGATGAAAATGGCCGTTCTATCAAACTGGCAGATGGTATCTTATCTGCGAAGTATCGCAATGGATTTGACCATGCAGACTTCTTAAATCCGGGCGAGGTAGTTCCGCTGACAATCCTCACGACGAAGATTTCCAACTGCTTTAAGAAGGGACATCGAATTCGCGTGACGATTACCTCCAGTGCGAAGAACTTTGTATTCCCGAACAGCAATACAAAAAACGGTTTCAACAGCCAGACAACGGTTGTTGCACATAATACAATCTTCCATGGCGGACAGTATCCGTCCAAGATTACGGTTCGTATGGAGCAGTAAGGCATTTTCGAATTTTGCAAACAGGGTGTCGGTATTTCAAATGTCGGCATCCTGTTTATTTGCAAAAATAGTGTTAAAAAAGGTTACAGCAAACAAGGAAATCGTATACAATTAAACATGAAAAGTGGTATTGACCGAAAGAAGGTGCGGTACGGAAACGGCCGTTCTCTTTGGAAAATATCAATCCGGTTAACAGAACAGTATTTAAACCTCTCAATTCGGCGCATCTGCTCTATGCGGCGTTGCCCCAAAGACAGTTCAGTATTTGGCAGGGCATGAGAATAGTAAGACAACTATGGACATTTACGCGAGGGTCAAGTATAATAAACCAGAGGAACTTTTCGAGGTAGTGAATGATGCTTTGAACCAGGAGAATTTCGATGAAAAATTACCGATTTCTATGGTTAAGGAATAGGACAACCGACAACAGAAAATGCGAAAAAGCCCGTAATATCAAGGAAAAACGCACCATAGAGATGCTTAATACGGTCTCAAAGCAGCTCGTCGCGCTCCGCAGTTCAGCAAGCGATAATCGACTGCTCAGACTATATCAAAAGGTTTACAAAACCCCGGAAAATCAAGGTTTTCCGGGGTTTTCTTATACCAAAACTTATCTGTATAATTTGACCCTATTTCCATGCTGAACGCACCGAATGTCAGATGTTGTGCGACAGAAAGAATCTCTCAATGGAAAGATGTTATGACCAATAGCTTGCAAGATTTGCAGGTGCAAGTGGCCGTAGAGATGTGGAGATACAATCCACGAAAATTGCCCACACGAAACATTGTAGATGAGCTTTCGCTGGCATTGGCATTGAGAGAAGATGCAGATGAACGGGTTGAAGAAGCAGTAGAAGAAATGCTGAATGAACTGTGGAGGAAGATAGATGGTTACAGGAATTGATAGCGTTATGAAATGGCTCAATAGACAAGAGCATTGATCAGAAGAATGGGGGTATGCTTCATGCCATTGCAGATTATCAGAAACGATATTACAAAAATGAGCGTTGACGCAATCGTCAATGCTGCCAACACTTCTCTTTTGGGCGGCGGCGGTGTGGACGGCTGCATTCATCGTGCCGCCGGACCGGAGCTACTTGCAGAGTGCAGTACGCTGTATGGCTGCGAGACCGGCAGTGCAAAAATCACAAAGGGGTACCGTTTACCCTGCAAATATGTAATCCATGCAGTCGGTCCGCGGTGGCGGGATGGCAAGCATCGGGAGCAGGAGCTTCTGGAATCCTGCTATCGGACATCTTTGAACCTGGCGAAAGAAAATGGCTGTCAGTCGGTGGCCTTTCCGCTGATTTCCTCCGGTATTTACGGCTATCCAAAAGAGCAGGCTCTGAAGGTTGCAGTCGATACCATCAGTACGTTCCTGATGGAAAATGAGATAATGGTCTACATCGTTGTCTTTGATCGAAAAACATATAAGATTAGCGGAAAACTGTTTGACGATATCGCGGCGTACATAGATGACCGGTATGTGGATGAACATACGGACAGCCGGTCAGAACAGAGACGGCGGCTCGAAGTATTGTCAGAGGAATCCTGTTTTGAAGCTACACCTGCCCCGCTGCCGCCCGAAGCAATCTGTAAATCTTGCAGCAGTCAATCTCTGGAAGAGGCACTGGGACAGATGGATGAGAGCTTTTCGGAAATGCTGCTGCGGAAGATTGATGAAAGCGGCATGACGGATGCCCAGTGTTACAAGAAGGCAAACATTGACCGGAAACTCTTCTCGAAGATCCGTTCGGATAAATTCTATAAGCCATCCAAACCTACGGTGCTGGCATTTGCTCTGGCTTTGGAACTGCCGCTTGCCCAGATGCAGGAGATGCTCGGCAAGGCAGGGTTTACCCTTTCCCGTTCGAGCAAATTCGATATCATTGTAGAATATTTTGTCGAACGGAGAAACTACAATGTGTATGAAATCAACGAGGCATTGTTTGCTTTCGACCAGAGCCTGATCGGAGCATAAGGACAAAGAAATGTCGCTTTCCATGCGACCACTCCACGAAAGAAAATCGCTATACTATGGCTGTAAGATATGAAACCGAGCAGCCATATGCGCGTGTAATGAGCCAAAGTTCGAGCTTGCTCGAAACCTTGGCGAATACCGCGACAGCGAGCCCGCAAGGGCGAGATTTTGGGAGGACAAGCATATGAGAAAGAATTTAACAGAGATCGTTTTTATCTTAGACCGCAGCGGTTCCATGAGCGGACTGGAACGGGATACCATCGGCGGATTCAATTCCATGATTGAGCAGCAGAAAAAAGCAGAGGGCGAAGCACTGATCTCAACGATGCTGTTTGACAATGTGAGCGAAGTCCTGCACGACCGTGTAAATGTAAGGGACATCCGACCGATGACTGACCGTGATTACACGGTTCGCGGATGCACGGCACTCTTAGATGCCATCGGCGGTGCGATCCATCACATTGGAAATGTTCATAAGTACGCAAGACCGGAGGATGTGCCGGAACACACCATGTTTGTAATCACTACGGACGGAATGGAAAATGCCAGCCGTCGGTACAGCAGCGAAAAAGTGAAGAAGATGATCGAGCGGCAGAAAGCAAAATACGGATGGGAGTTTTTGTTCCTTGGTGCCAATATTGATGCGGTAGAGACCGCAAGCCATTTCGGAATCGGTGCAGATCGTGCAGTCAACTATCAGTGCGACAGCGAAGGAACCGCGTTGAATTATGAGGTAGTCAGCGAAGCAATCAGCTCTGTCCGATGCAGTGCCCCGCTGAGCGCAGACTGGAAAAAGCGTATAGACGAGGACTACAAAAAGCGTGGAGGCCGCAAGTACAAGTAGAGTTTTTTGAAGCCGACGACGATCGGAGCGATTGTGATGATGCCGTTCATGGTACTTATGTATCGAATAGTTATGTAAACTTTATGGTTGGTAAAAAGAACCGCCTCCAGGCTATCTCCAGGAGGCGGTTTTTATTTTACAAAATACACTGACAGTGTTATTTCTGGTTGCGTTGATTTTTTCGATGCATCAGGAATAACATAAATAACAGGACTACCGGAAAAATAAGCCCGCATCCCATGCCGATCCGAATATTATTTTCAGAATTCTGAGTGATACGGCCAACGATTCCGGGTCCGATACTGCCGCCTAAATCTCCTGCCATGGCAAGGAGAGAGAACATAGCTGTTCCACCTTTTGGAAAAGTTTTCGAAGAAATACTGATTGTTCCCGGCCACATGATTCCAACTGAAAATCCACATACGATACAACCGATAAGTCCGATAGTCGGATTAGATGACAAGGCAGAAAGAAGATAGCAGATAACACATAATATGCCGGAACCACCCATAAACTTCATTAAATCCAGTTGTTCTCCATATTTTCCAAAAATTATGCGACTGATTCCCATGGTGACTGCAAACATACATGGACCTGCTAAATCTCCCAGTGTTTTTGATAACCTCAGTGCAGATTCGGCATAAGCAGATGCCCATTGAGCCATTGAAAGTTCAGAAGCCCCAGAACAGATCATCAGACATATCGCAACCCAGAAAAACGGTTTGGCAAATAGACTTCTAATTCCCATTCCGGTACCATTGTCAACCAGATGCTCAATCGGACAGGTCATGAAATTATAAGTGTTCACAGCCGGAATGAGTGCCCATATCACAGCAAGCCATTTCCAGCTGTTTATTCCGAATATCAGGAAAAACAGGCTGGAAATTAAAATTGTACCGACAGCGCCCCAACAGTAAAAGGAATGGAGCAGGCTCATAGTTGCTTCTTTGTTTTCGAATGGACAGGCTTCAATAATAGGACTGCAAAGTACTTCAATCAAGCCACTTCCTATAGCATATATGATGACACTACATAGAATTCCAATGAAAGGATCAGGTAAAAGATCAGGTAAAAAGGCCAGTCCAACCAGACCCAGTGAAGCAAATATTTCTGATGCAACAATGCAAACACGATATCCAATATAATCTACAAATTTGGCACAGAACAGATCAACCAGAAGTTGTGTGAAAAAGAAAAAAGTAGATATCAAAGCAATATTGCCCAGAGAAATATGATAATCATTATGAAATTTCAAAAAAAGAAGCGGTGCGAAGTTTGCCGCAATAGCCTGTGTGATAAAGCCCATATAACAGGCTATTTTTGTCTTATGGTAGTCATTTTTCTTTATAGCATTCATTTTCTATTTCCCACTCCGAATGTTTTTAACAGTTTTACGTTCAATAGAAAGATGTTCGTAAATACGTTTTCCACCATTTCCGCTTGGAGCTTGAGCAAGTAATCCGACTTTGATGATTGGTTTAGACGGCAAATGGAAATACCGCATCATGTAATAGTTTGTACTGTCTGCGGAATAGTGGAATGCAAAATTATTTCCTACTCTGCATACCTGAAGCCAGGCAGAATTGCCTTCAAGGTTACAGCCGTTCGCATCATCTGAATCGCCTTTTGTAACAACACTTACAGCTGCATGGGTTCCAAAATCTGTCAGTTCATAACAACATTTTGCCCAATGCCTGTCATCTGCCATTATCATTACAGAAGCAGAATCATAGGTTTCTTTAAAATCATGAGATACTTTTACCTTAAGAACAAAGTCCCCATCAATTTCAGTATAATAATATGGGGCATTACAAAGTGATTCCGGCAAAATACCTTCTTCACATTCATCAATGCTGCCACAAAAAAAAGTCTGTTTTTGGTGGTGCAGTTATTTCAATTCTGTCGCCTTCAATATTGATTGCACTTTCATTCATCCATTTAAAAATCATAAGAATACCTCTTTTCTTTTTTTGTTTGATTATATAGCAAATGTGAGCCACATACATTGAATTAAATCGCACAAATACTGTATAATATCGTAAAAAAGAAAGAATGTGATATGAGGATGGATTATAATAAAACATATAATAAAATACTTACAGACGAGGAGTTCATGGAAATCAAACCCCATGGCAGCAGTGATTACCCGTTCCAGTATTATTATGATAATCTGGAACTGTTTGATTTTCATTGTATTGAATGGCACTGGCACAGAGAATTTGAGTTTTTATATGTTGAATCTGGAAAAGTCCTATGTGGAATAGGTGAAAAACAGATTATATTGTCAGAAGGAGATGCAATTTTTATCAATTCTAAAATACTGCATCGGTTTTATGCAGCATCCGGTGGTGTCATTCCTAACTTTGTATGTATGCCTGAATTTATTGCGCCGGAGAATAGTTTGGTCTATAAAAAATATATTTTACCAATCATTTCATCGAATATGGCTTTCCAGTGTTTTCAGAGTGCTGAACCATGGCAGGCAAGGATTATACAAATTATGATAAAAATAATGGAAACACAGGAGAATGAGATAATAAGGGAGCTTTCCACTTTGGCATTGTTGCAGAATTTATGGCTGATTTTTATGAAAATGTAAAGTTATCGGATAAAGAAAAGATGCAGACAGTAGATGAGGCAGCACAGAAAAGGGTACAGCTGATGATGCAATATATACATGAGAATTATAAGCACGGACTGTCGTTGAATGAAATAGCTTCACATATAGGAGTCAGCAAAAGTACTGCGCTTCATTTGTTTCAGCGATTTTTACATACTACGCCGGTGAATTATCTGATAGAATATCGTTTACAGGCAGCTTCCCGGCTATTGAAAAATACGAATAAAAAAGTAAAAACGATCGCTTATGAAAGCGGATTTCATAATGTGGACTATTTTTGCAGATTGTTTAAAAATCGCTATCATGTAACGCCATCAGAATATCGTTGTATATGATTAAAATAGTATATTCGTAATTGTGAGGAAAATTTTTTTGACCTAAGACAAAGGAACTGGAAAAATCAGGAAGAGTCTGCGATACAATATTCATTAAGGAAGAGTGAAAGTATTTTACACAATCACCGAGTGAAACAATATATTTTACCTTGGTAAAATATACAGAAAGATTACAAGTTAAAATGTGTACATAAAAAATAGCCAATATAGACAAAAAACATTAATTAAGCGGAAACAACCACAAAATGACTAATAAAACAGTAATGGGATTATGCATTATGCATAGCATATGTATGGAAAATAAAATCTTCTTTGTACACCAAAACCAAATTATCCTTGCTATTTATAGTGAATTTTATTATAATTAAAAGTGCGTGATTATGCGTCTGTATAGTATTGTGTACAAAATTCGGAGAATAGAAATGCAGCAGATTATTTTAGGGAGTGCAGGGTTTCTTCTGTACTTTATTTACGATATAAACAGTGTTAGAAAACAGAACAGGTTGTTACAAAAATTTTTCGCAGCGGGCACTATTCTGGTTGTTTTGTCACTGTTCATGGAACTTTGGTTTGCATGGGGACAGTGCAGTCGCAGGATCGGAAGAATGATTGGATTCGGAATCGGAGCAATGTGCTTTTTGGCACTTCTTATATACACCTTGTTTTTCGCTCTTCCTTTTGAGAAAACCTATTGTGAAGAAAACAGATTACGGGCTGCATACACAGAAGGGGTGTATGGATTGTGTCGGCATCCCGGCGTTTTGTGGTTTGCAGGTGCATATCTTTGTATGTGGGGAATGTTTGGCGGATGGAAGCAGGGAATCTATTTTTTACTTATGATTTTTTGGAATTATCTGTATATCATTTTTCAGGATCTGTGGACTTTTCCGCAGACGTTTTTTAATTATAGAGAATATCAGAAAAACACTCCCTTTTTAATACCAAATAAAGAAAGCATACAGGCATGTTTCTATAGTGTCAGAAAACAATGATCGATCTGGAGCGGACAGACTATGAATTTAGAAGAAAAATTAAAGAAACAACAGTATAAAGAAATCTGGCAGCAGTACTGTGGATTCCTTGATTTGTCCATGGATGGATATATGAAGATTCAACGGCGATTGATGGAGGAGCAGATCCGGTTATGGAGCAACTGTGGTCTGGGACAGTCCATTTTGAAGGGAAAGCATCCGACGAATCTGGATGAATTTCGGAAAATGGTGCCATTGACAACCTATGAAGATTATGCAGATGTGTTGCTTACCAAGCAGCCGGATATGCTTCCGGGCAATCCGGTTATCTGGATCCAGACGACCTGGGAGGGTGGTAAGCATCCTATTAAGGTGGCACCCTATACCAGAAGCATGCTGGATACCTATCGCAACAACGTGACAGCATGTCTGATTCTTTCTACCAGTAAAGAAAAGGGCTCTTTTGATGTGGCAGCTACAGACAAATTTTTGTATGCCCTGGCACCGTTGCCTTTTGCAACCGGACTTTTTCCGCTGGCATTGGGTGAGGAGATTGGGATTGAATTTTTACCGGCAGTTGATGAAGCTGTAAATATGAGCTTCAGCGAAAGAAATAAACTGGGATTTAAGATGGCTATGCAAAAGGATCTTGGATTTTTCTTTGGTCTTGGAAGTGTGGCTTACGCAGTGAGTCTGAGCCTTTCTTCTCTGACCAGTGGCGGAGGTGGCGGTATCAAACTGTCAAGCCTTATGAAATGCAAGCCTCATATGATCTTACGTATGATTCAGGCAAAGCACCGGTGTAAGAAAGAAAACAGACCATTTCTTCCAAAGGATTTGTTTCATCTGAAAGGATTTATGGTGGCAGGTACGGATAACCTGTGCTACAAAGATGATCTGGAAGAACTTTGGGGTATTCGTCCCATGGAATTGTTCGCCGGTACGGAGCCTTCTATTATGGGTACAGAGACATGGACAAGAAAGGGAATGTATTTCTTCCCGGATACTGCGTTCTATGAGTTTATTACAGAGAAAGATATGATGAGAAATTATGACGATCCTTCATATATTCCGCCTACTTATCTGATGGATGAGGTGAGACCTGGTGAAAAGTATGAGCTGGTATTTACGATCCTGAAAGGCGGTGCGTTTGCCCGTTATCGTTGTGGAGATATGTATCGCTGTGTGGGATTGGAAAATCGGGAAGATGAGACCAGGATCCCTCGTTTTGAATATGTGGACCGGGTACCCTGGATCATTGATATTGCAGGTTTCACCAGAATTTCGGAAAATGGAATTCGAAGTGTGATCAGCCTTTCCAAACTTCCGATCACCAACTGGGTGGCAGCGAAGGAATACAATGAGCAGAACCGACCGTATCTTCACATGTATGTGGAACTGGAACAGGAGGCACTTCTTAGCAATGCCATGAGTGCCAATATTTTAAAGGATTTACTGAGTACATATTTCAAATATATTGATCAGGATTATCGGGATCTGAAGAAAATTCTGGGTATGGATCCGTTACAGGTTACAATTTTCAGCTGCGGAACCTTTGAAGCCTATGAGAAAAAGACAGGTAAAAAGATACATCAGATGAATCCTTCGCATTATGATATGAAGGAATTACTGGATGTACAGGAATATCTAAATAAAGTAAGATAACTGTGCAGGTATGGAACAGTTACGAGTGAAGCAAAGAATGGGATAAGGGAAATTTATGGGAACCTACGGATATATATCAATTATAGCCATGCTGTGCTATGGCTTTCTGCTGTTGATGTTTTTGACAGCAAAGAAAAATAAAATCATAAACAGTTTTCTGGTGGTATTGCTGGGATTGCTTTTCTGGACAGGAGGCTCTGCCTTCATGCGAGCACAGTTCTGGCCGGGATGTGAATTCTGGTATCAGGTTTCCCTGTTGGGAATCTTATTACTGCCATATGCGTATTATCGTTTTATTCTTGCCTTTGGCGGAGTCAGGAACGGATCCGTCGGTAGAATATACCTGGTGACCATGCTGATCTGCTTTTGGGTGAATGTCCAATTTGGAGTTTTTCTGGAAGCTCCTAAGATGATAGAAAAAAGAGGGGTACAAACCTTTGTATATGAGATCACCCCTTCTATTATTGTATTTTTCATTCCGGCAGGACTTTTTCTGATCCACCTTTTTGTAATTCTTGTACGGATCTGTAAAGAAAATCCTACCATGAAAGTTCAGTATGAGCCGGTGATGATGGGAGTACTTGCACTGTTTCTTGGCAATGCATTTCTTGGAATTCCATTTTTCAGCGGTTTTCCGATTGATATTTTAAGTGGTGTGGTAAATGTATTTTTACTGTTTTATGCACTGATTCGAAGACGATTGTTCCGCCTCCAGATGCTGGCATCTCCCAGTTTGTGCTATGGCGTAGGATTCCTGTTTTCTATTCTTGTATTTTTAAATATCATGCCGTTTCTGCAAAAGATCCTCCATATGCAGCCGGATAATAATATCACCATGTACACCCTTGTATTTGCCATTGTTTTTCTGATTACCTATGCAATCTTTACTTATCTGTGGAAGCTTTTGATCCGCAGTGTATTTGTAAGGGAAGAGAACCATCAGGCGGAGAAGTTAAGGGAATTTAATTCAGCGATTTCAAAAACCCTGGATCTTCAGGAAATTCTGGATCGAACCATCCGGGTGATGAAAGAACTGATGGATGTGGGCAATATCTATATATGTATGCAGAAGGCGCCCGGAGAGGCTTACTGTGGAGTTGCAAGTGACCAGCCTCTTAACGATCTGGCATTTTCTCTGGAAGAAGAAAATCCGATGATACAATGGCTGAAAGATCATGAAGAACCGCTGGTTTACAGGGATTTTCGCTATTCTGTAGAGTATAAGTCCATGTGGGAGGAAGAAAAACATCATCTGGATAAGAAGCACACGCGCTATTGTGCCGGATTAAAAGACGGTGATACTTTGGCGGGGGTGATATTGATCACAGCAGATTCAGGGAAAAAGAGATTGGTCTATGATGAAGTGGAACTGATCTCAAACATCACATCGGTGGCTTCTATTGCGATTAAGAATGCAAGAATGTATGAAAAAGCCTGCATTGAGGCAAGAACGGATGAGATGACCGGCTTGTTGAACCGGAAATATTTCCATGAAGTGCTTCATGAAGAATTCGAAAAGAATAAAGATGGATCGTTGGCACTTGCACTTATCAATGTAGATGATTTTAAGTTATATAATCAGCTGTATGGTTTAAAAGAAGGTGATCTGTGTCTCCAGCGTATTGCAAAAATCATCCAGAGCAGTGTGGGAGAAAACGGATATGCTGCCCGTTACGGTGGAAAAGAATATGCTGTTTTGTTGCCGGGATATGATCTTTTCTCTGCCAGAAATCTGGTGGAATCCATTGAAAAGCAGATTTCTGTTATGAATAACAGCAGGACGGACATGAAGCTGAAAGCAATCACGGTCAGTGCGGGAATCAGCGCGGCACCTTATGCGGCAAAAAATGTGAAGGAACTGATGGAGAATGTGGATCTTGCGGTTTACCATGTGAAACACAGTGGAAAGAACGGGATCCAGGTCTTTGATACCATGTTCCGCAATGCCAACAAGAATATAGTGTCAACAAACCGGGCACATATTTACCAGGAATATGAATCAACATCTATGCCCTGACAGCAGCAATCGATGCAAAGGATCATTATACATTCAGCCATTCCACAAATGTGGCCTATTATGCAACAGCGCTTGCAACAGCACTTGGCATGAATGAAGATATGGTGGAGATCATTCGCCAGGCAGCCCTTTTACATGATGTTGGTAAGATTGGTATCCCGGAGTATGTATTAAATAAGGCCGACAAACTGACAGACGATGAGTATGAAACAATCAAGGGACATGTGGAAGCGTCTATCGATATTATCCGTCATCTGCCTTCTCTGGATTATGTTATTCCGGCTGTTATCGGTCATCATGAACGGTATGATGGCAAAGGATATCCACGACGGATCGCAGGAGAGGATATACCTCTGACAGCACGGATCCTGTGTGTGGCAGATTCCTTTGATGCCATGACATCCAAACGTTGTTATAAAAAGGCCTTTCCGTTGAATGTAGCAAGGGAGAAGCTTCTTCAGGACGCCGGAAAGCAATTCGACCCGGATCTGGTCTACAAATTTGTGGAATGCCTGGATAATGGGACGATTACGTTAGTGAAAGCTGAAGAGATATAGAAAAAAAGGCAGCGTTCCATGTCTGCTGTGACAGCAGATTATGATGAATGCACCTGTATAGGAGGTAGATGCATGAGAAAAGAGCAATCTTATGCATCTGCTTTTTTACATTTTGGCTCGTAACTGTGAAGGTACTGAACAGTTACCTTATATTTTTAAACTGTCAAAGAATGTCGTGATTGAGCCTTTGACAGTGACAGAGAGCGTTTAAAATAACTGTTCCGTGAGGAATTGTTCAAAAATAAAAACGCATAAAACAAGGAAGTGTATATCTTTTTCATACATAGTTTGTTAGAATATAGCTTGAGGTTTATGAAACCGAAAATAGAATCTTTTGCTGCAGCTAAATAAAGTAAATATTTGTGAAAAAGCAGTTGCAGATGAAAAAATGGGAAGTTTTGTAATGGATGGATATTTTTATGTATTAACTACAATTGATCTTTTTGTTTTATGTTTTATGTGCATACTCACACATCTGAGTGAATCGCTTAGCGAAAAACAAAAGCGAGGTTTTTTTCTGGCCTATCTTATGATCGCAGGAATTTCAGTGCTGGAGGTCATAACGGTGGTTGTGGATGGCTTACCGTCCGGATACCGATGGCTGAATATTGTGTCTAATTATCTGGGGTTTGGTCTGTCGCCGGCGGTGTCTGTCTGTCTTGTGTATGTATTAGACAGAAAGACAGCTCTCCGGCGCAAGATCAGAATTGCAGTGTGTTGCGAGATCGCATATCTTATGTTTCTGCTGGTCTCTATTCCATATGGAATGGTATTCTCCGTGAGTGCGGATAATATGTATTCACGTGGTCCGCATTTTTACATATATGTCATCATGTATTTTGGGGCAATTTTGTATCTTTCGATATCTACGATCATCACAGCCAGAGAATTTCAGAATCGCAGCAGGATGCTGATCTATCCATTGATTCTTTTTGTGATGGTTGAAACAATCATTCAGGTTGCACTGCCTGAACTTCATGTTACATGGCTATGTGTTACGTTGCTTTCTGTATTATATTTTATTTATTGCAATGAGATGTGGAATCAGTTGGATGCACTCACAGGACTTTTGAATCAGAACAGCTATTTGAAACAGACCCAAAAGATAAAATACAACAGTGGAGTGCTGGTAGTGTTTGATGTGGATGATTTCAAACAGGTCAATGACTGCCATGGTCACGTGAAAGGTGATCTTTGCCTTGCGGGTATTGCGGAATGTATCAAAAAAGCATATGCAGACTTTGGATATTGTTATCGTATAGGTGGTGACGAGTTTTGTGTATTATTGAAGAACAGAGCGAAAGAAGAAGAATGCAGACAGGAATTTTTGCGGCGGTGGATAGAGAAAAGAAGAAAGTTCACATTTTTACCAACCGTTTCTTACGGATCAGCTCCATTTTCAGGTGAAGATATTGCAGTTGTCAAAGACAGAGCCGATCAGGATATGTATCAATATAAAAAAGGACGAAAGAAACATGGCAGTTCAGGGGTGCTGAGTGAGCAACAAAAATATCAAAACTAACAAAAGTTCGGATGCAAAGTCCCTTGCCAATCACCAATACATGTGTTAATATACTCGAAACACAATTTGCACTGCATATCAATCTACAGTACAAACTGAGCAGGCGATGGAGATCCATGGGGCCGGGCCCGACAAGGGCAGCAGATGAGAACGTGACATCTGTGGGACAGTAGTTTACTTATATTGTCCCATGGGTGTTTTTTTATTGTAAAGAAGAGTGATGATGAAGCCAAAAACGGAGGTAAAACTTATGAAACAAAAAGATTTACAGGATTCTGCAAAACGTGCGGCTCTTGGAAAGCTGTCCGGCCTGGTAGGGATTGTATGTAATGTCGGTCTGGCGGGAAGTAAGCTGCAGTCGGAAAACTTGCGGGTTCCATGTCGATTACAGCAGACGGCTTAAACAACCTGTCCGATGCGGCAAGTTCCATCGTGACGCTGACCGGATTCAAACTGGCAGAGAAACCGGCAGATAAAGAACACCCTTACGGACATGCAAGGTTCGAGTATCTGGCAAGCCTTACGGTGTCGGTGATGATCTTGTTTATCGGATTCGAGCTGGCAAAAAGTTCGGTGGAGAAGGTGCTTCATCCAGTGGCAGTAGAATTTTCTCTTCTGTCCATGATTGTCCTGATTGCATCGATTCTGGTAAAAGCAGGGATGATGATCTTTAATACCAGGATGGGAAAAAGAATTGATTCCACGACGCTGATAGCTACCGCAGCAGACAGCAGAAATGATGTGCTGACGACAACGGCGGTTCTGATCGCTGCTCTGATCGAGCATGCAACCGGATGGAAGGTAGATGGTATCATGGGAATTCTGGTGTCTGTCTTTATTCTCTGGAGTGGCATCGGCCTGGCGAGAGATACGATTTCCCCACTTCTCGGAGAAGGAGTAAAATCTGATTTTCGGAAAGAACTGACAGAAGAAATTATGACCTATCCATGGTACTTGGCTGTCACGATCTGATGGTACATGATTACGGTCCGGGAAAACGGTACGCGAGTATCCATGTGGAATTTGATAAAGATGACAATCTGATGGCGTGTCATGAAGTGGTGGATCAGATCGAACGGAAATGCTTGGAAGAATACGGAACAAATCTGGTTATTCATCTCGATCCGGTGATCACAGACGATGTGGAGATTAACCGGATGCAGAAGCTGGTGAAACAGTGGCTGGTACAGAAAGACAGCCGACTTGCGATGCACGATTTTCGGATACATTCGTGTGACGATAAGATCAAGGTGGTTTTTGATCTGATGATTCCGGATGAATTGCAGGGGAAAGAGGAAGAAATCAAAGAGTCACTGGAGAACTTTTTAAACCAGGGAGAAGGAGAAGAGTATCAGGCAGATATCACCTTTGACCCGGAGGCAGACTGGTAAAAATAAATATGGGACTGCGAAAAATCGAAAGAAAAATGATAGAAAAATTATTGCATTTTCCTGTGAAATGATTATAATACCTTAGAGCGTGTCTAAAAAAGGCTTTTCGTGAGCTGGGAGTCTCAGTTTGTGGAAATGATTTTTCAGACACGCTCCAGGTAAGAAAAATCATAAGTAAGAGGATAAAAGAAAGGAAAACAGGAAATGGAAAAAAACGGGGGAAACAGTACCATTCGGGATATGACATCCGGGAGTCCGGTAAAACTGATCATACAGTTTATGATTCCCATGTTTCTCGGAAACATCTTTCAGCAGTTTTATAACATTGCAGATTCTATCGTAGCAGGACAGTTCCTCGGGGTGCGGGCACTGGCTGCAATCGGAAGTACCGGTTCACTGATGTTTTTCGTCACTGGATGGCTGAACGGACTCAGCAGTGGTTTTGCGATTCTCGTGGCACAGTGGTTCGGGGCAAAAAAATATGACCGGATGCGTCATTATGTGGCAATGTCTATCTATTTGATGGTGGCGTTTGCTGTAACCATGACAATAGGTTTTGAAATTGCCAACCGTCCGATCATGCATCTGATGAATTATTCAGAAGAGATTATGCCGGATGTAACTTCCTATATGGGAATCATCTATGCCGGGCTGATCGTAACGGCAGCCTATAACGCGCTGGCAGCATTCCTGCGTGCACTGGGGGATTCCAAATCACCGCTCTATTTTCTGATTATTTCAGCGGCGATCAACGTGCTGCTGGATATTGTATTTATCATCTATGTGGGTATGGGAGTGGAAGGCTGTGCATATGCAACAGTGATCGCACAGGCAATTTCAGCGATTTTATGCCTGATCTATATCGTAAAAAAATTCCCCATTCTTCATCTGAAAAAAGAAAACTTACAGTTTCTTTTCAGGAACTGGGAAAACTTCTGGCACTCGGTATTCCGATGGCATTACAGTTTTCCATTACCGCGATCGGCATCATCGTGGTGCAGGGTGCGATCAACGTATACGGAGAAACCTATATGGCAGGTTTTTCAGCTGCCGGTAAATTACAGAATATTTTCACCACCGTATTTGTTGCGTTCGGAGCGACGATTGCCACTTATGTGGGACAAAATCGTGGTGCCGATAAGATGGACAGAGTCAAACAGGGGGTTCGGTGTACGCAGATGATGATTTTTGTATACAGCATCTTTGCTATGGTGATCTTATATTTCTTCGGAAAAAATATGACTTTACTGTTTATCGATAGTTCGGAAACGAAAGTACTGGATGTGGCACAGACCTATTTCCACACGGTATTCTGGTGCTATCCGTTCCTGGGAAGTATCTTTCTGTATCGAAATGCACTGCAGGGACTTGGATACGGACTGGTGCCGATGCTTGGAGGAATCTTCGAACTGGTGGCACGAACCGGTATTATCATGCTGGTGGCAGGACATACCAGTTTTGCCGGCGTATGTCTGGCTGATCCGGCGGCATGGATCTCAGCACTGATTCCGCTGATCCCGTATTATATCTATACGATGCGTAAGTGGGAGAAACAGCGGAAAAGTCAGATGACAGGGGTGGAAAAATAGTCGGTGCAAAAGAAAAGTCAGAATCGTACCAGAAAGAAGTCGGAATCCCTGGCATACATAAACAAATATCCGTGTTAAGATAGAAGCATCTTAACAGCAGGAGGATATCTTTTATGGAGATGGAAGTTTTTACCACATATGGTCAGGGAAGCTGGCAGGAACAGTTTCACCAGACGGTAGCGTTCCGGAAAGATCCGGGCAAAGAAAACAGGGTAGTGAACCTGTATCCGGAGGTTCGATTTGAAACATTCGAGGCATTTGGCGGAGCGATCACAGATGCAGCTGCTTATGTGTATGCGCAGATGAACGATGCACAGAAAAAAGAACTGATGCAGACGTATTTTTCACCGGAGCGAATGAACTATGGAATCGTGCGGATTCACATGGACAGCTGTGATTTTTCAACAGAGATGTATGAAGCGATGTCAGACCCGCAGGATACCCAGTTACAATCTTTTTCCTTTGCAAGAACAGAAAAATACATTATGCCGATGCTGGCGGATGCACAGAAGGCTGCGGGTCGTCCGCTGGAGCTGATGTTATCCCCATGGTCTCCGCCGGCCTTTATGAAGACCAACGGACAGAGAACATACGGAGGAAGCATCAAACCGGAATACCGGAAGATGTGGGCGGATTATATCTGCCGGTATATTCAGGAGTTTACAGACAGAGGATATAAAGTAAGAAGAATATCACTGCAAAATGAGCCGAAAGCTGTACAGACATGGGATTCCTGTATCTATACAGGGGAACAGGAAAAAGAATTCTTAAGAGACTATATGTATCCGGCACTGCAGGCGCATGGCTTTGGAGATGTGGAGATCTTTGTATGGGATCACAACAAAGAGCGTGTCTACGAGAGAATGTGTGAGATCATTGATGAGGAGACAAAAGATATGGTTGCCGGTGTGGCATTCCACTGGTACAGCGGAGATCACTTTGAAGCACTGGATCTGGTACGAAGAAGATTCCCGGATAAGAAGATGATCATCTCCGAAAGCTGTATCGAATACAGCAAGTTTGGAAGCAACGATGGAATCAAAAGCGCGCAGCGTCTGTCCCATGAGATCATCGGAGATCTGAACCATGGAATGACAGCATTTTATGACTGGAACATTCTGCTGGATGAAAATGGCGGGCCGAATCATGTGGGTAACTTCTGTGCTGCACCTTTTTTATATGATACGGTTCAGAAAAAACTGATACCACAGCTGATTCAGCAGCACTTTGAACATCTCTCCGGTAAGATCCTTCCAGGTTCTGTGCGAATCGGTTTCAGCCGTTATACGGAAGAGATTGATGTGACTGCATTTGAACTGCCGGATGGTAAGATCGTTCTGGTACTGTTAAATAAAGCAGAAGAACCGATGACCGTAAATGTGCGGATGCAGGGCATGATCGGAGAAACCCTGCTGTATCCGGAATCCATCACGACAGCAATTCTGACAAAATAAGTAAAAACTATATAGTAAAAAAACAGAACCAGACACCGGGATCAGTTCCCGGAGGTCTGGTTCTGTTGCATTGCATATCAATAATTGGTCCGGTGGACCAATTTGCTTTTTGTGTCTGATATTCGTTAGGAGTGCAGCCAACGATATCTTTAAATAATTTGGAAAAGTAAGAATAATTGCCATATCCCACTTTGGAAGCTACGGCACTGATGGAAAGCGAAGGATTCTGTAAGAATTCTTTTGCCTTTTCTATCCGATACGTGGTGATATAACTGATAATGGAAGCACCGGTCTGCTTTTTAAAGAGTCTGGCCATATAATCGGGATTCAGATATACCAGATCTGCCAGCATGGTCCGGGTGAGATCTTCTGCATAATGTTGATGAATATAATGCAGGACGATATCGATAACGGAATCATCTTCCTGATGGACAAACTTCTGGTAATCCATAGCCCGCTTGATCAGATAGCGCAGATAGTCCAGCAGATAAGGAATCGATTCCAGGGAGTGAGAAGCCAGTTCGTCACACTCTCTGGTGGATAACAGCATGTGCGCTTCGATTCCGTTTTTTTGCAGGAAAGAATAGATAATCTGTTCCATATCCAGTCGAAGGTGCAGCAGAAAGTCCTTGCTGATATTATTTTTCAGACAGAGTTTGTGGATATAAGCTTCTATATTGGCGATGGCCGCGTCCGGCTGCTTCTGCTCGAGAAAGGTAAGAATCACGTCCAGGGAAGGCGGCGTGTAGGAGACTTTCTGCGGCTGATATTCACTGAAGAACAGTGGGATGTTGCAACGGTTCAGATTGTCTTCCCGCATGGCGGTGAGATCCCTGAGCATGGAAGGAAGATGTAAAAGATCTTTTTCCAGGCCGATACAGCAGGATACCTCTCCGTGAAAGAAAGAGGACAGATTTTCAAACAGTCGTTGCAGTCCGTCTGTCAGAGGTTCCTGGATTTCAGAAAGCTTGAGATTGGGCAGTATTAATACATATTCCTGCGGATGAATCACAGTGATGGATTCAAAAAGAATACAGCTGTTTTCCAGTGTCTCGGATGCAATATTACGAAAAGAAAAATCGATCACCGAAGGTGACAGCTCTTCCATGATCTGCGCAGAGGGATACAGTTTAAAGAGTACCGGCAGAAAAAGATCCTGTAACTGATAGGAAAGATCTTTCTTTTCCAGTTCGTTTTCCAGAGCAGACTGGCTGGAGAGCAGAGAATTGGTAAAAAGATTTTTCCAGAAAAGATCAATGATCTGCTGATGGTTCTGTTTCCACTTGTTGCTGTCTTTTTGTGTCTTTTGCAGTGCATCTTTGGTATTTACCTTTGTCACGGCTTTTTGAAGAATCTGGTACAGCTTATCAAAATTGATCGGTTTCAGCTGATAATCCAGTGAGGCCAGCGAAATGGCTTTCTGTGCATAGTCAAAATCCGCATAACTGGTAAGAAAAATAAACTGGACATCCAGATCATGCTCCCGTACCCAGGAGAGCAGATCCAGTCCGCTTCCGCCGGGCATCTCGATATCGCAGACACAGATATCCACCGGATTGGATTCCAGTATCTGCTTTGCCTGGTGAATCTGGTGAGCAGTATAAACAGTGCTGACAGAAAGGGAAGACCAGTCGATTTTGCGTTCCAGAGCAGCAACAACAAAGCGGTCATCATCTACTAATAAAACATTCATATGATTACTCCTTTCAGGCGACAGGCAGAGAAGCCGGTAATAAAATCGTTACACAGGCACCACCCTGGGAAAGATTGGAAAATGTGATCGCGGCAGAATCGTCGGGATATAAAAGCTGCAGACGCTGGATGGCGTTTGTGATACCGATCCGGTGCCCGTTGATCTGCTGCAAAGGGGTGGAAGTATTCAGTAATTCCAGCACATCCGGTGGAAAACCTTCTCCGGAATCGGAGATCTGAATCTGGATATTTCCATGTTCATTCTCTTTGGAAGGTGCCCAGCTGACATCTGTCCGGATGCAGAAACCATCGTCCAGAATACCGGCATGTTTGATGGAATTTTCGATAAAAGTCTGGATCAGGATCGGCGGAATCTGTACAGCCCCGGTTCCTTCTTCCGCATGGACCTGATAAGAAAAGCAGTCTCCGAAGCGCAGCTTCTGAATCTGCATATAGTGTTCCACATGCAGCAGTTCTTTTTCCAGAGGGACAAGATCCTGGGTATTCCGGAAAATATAACGGAAATACTGGGAAGTGACCATAGACATCTCCATAATCTCTTCGTAAAGCTGGGTCTGAGCCATACTGTATATCGTATTCAGACAGTTCAGAAAAAAGTGCGGGCGGATCTGCAGCTGCAGGTAGTTCATCATCGTCCGCTGCTTATCCAGTTCTTTTTCATAAATATCAATTTTTAATTTGCGGATCTGATGCAGCAGATTTTTAAACTGCTGATTGACCTGTTCCAGTTCAATAAAATTGCTACTGTTCAGATCCAGAGAATCTCCGTTATCATCCATTTGTGAAAGCTGTTCGGAGAATTCTTTGATCGGAGAGAGTACCTTTTTCTTCATATAAAAAATAGAAGCAAAGAACAAAACAGCAATGACAAGAATTACGCCGGTTATGGCAAACTGCAAAACAATAATTCTCTCATAGGTATGGAACTTGTTAAGAATGATCCGGGGCTGGAAGGTACTCATGATCATGGGACCACTGACGATCAGCCGGCTGCCGGAAGTGAGGAGATCGGAAACATCCGACCGGGAATCCGAAAAGGAAATATGATACTGATCCAGTAAGGATTTATTAGTCAGAGCAATTCCGTTTTTGCTTGTCAGAGAGATAAAACCGTCTGTGTTCAGTAACAGGGCATCTTTCAGTGGACGGATCAGTTCCTCGGCGGAGATAAAACATCCCGCATAGAAGGTATCTGTATGAAAGAATTTGTAAAAGTAAGTCTGGGAATCCACGATCATCAGAGTCCATGCATCAGAATAAGAAGAAGTCCGCTGGGAACGCATACGGGTACGAAGCATTTTTTCGATATGGTCCACCTGAGACTTTGTTAACTGTCCATAGAGTTCTGTAGGACGGTACATCCGGTCGTTGGCTGTATTATATAGAAAAATCTGATAATCGCTGTCAAAAGATTCCAGGAAAGTATCTACGTTTCTGTGAATGGATTCTGAAGAAGCAAAACGAATCAGATTATCCTCAGATTCCAGGGCGGTTCTGGTATCTTCATTTTCTGTGAGCAGCCGCATCAGATATTTGTTGACTGAAATATGTGCAGTGTCGATCTGGGAGGCGTACAGTGCAGTGGTATCCTGAAGAGACCGGACGGTCTGACGACGCATGGAATCAATGATAAAAAAGCTTCCTGCAAGATCCAGAATAATCACGGGAACCAGAAGAAAAAACAGAAATTTTATAATATAATCTATAGAATAGCGGGATGAGCGTCGTCCGGACACCATACAAACCTCCTTATGGAATCAGATCCCTGTAATTATTAAGGGAAATGTATTATGATATATTGATTATAGCAAATATCCGACGAAAAGCTAACAATATTTCGACCTGTTAATGAAAAAAAAGCGACATATAAAAAGAAAAACAGGGGTAAAAAGATCGGATTTGACCGTGCGGGCAGTCGGTATTTTTTCTATGAGAAAAAGAAAAAATCCGTATAATAAAAAGTACAAAAGGCGATGAACGAAAAGCCGAAAATAATGATATGAGGTGAAAAACATGAAAAAGAAAATGATGGCGGCGTTACTGACAATGACACTGGCAGCTACCGGACTGACGGCATGTGGAGGATCCGGTGATTCAGCAAAAGGAAGTTCTTCCGATGATACATACACAGTGACTGTGGCATATGTGGGGGATAAGAAGGAAGATACCGACCGGATTGAAAAGAAGATCAATGAGATCATGAAAAGAGATATCAATATGCAGATCGATATCGAACCGATCAGCTGGGGTGCTTATTCCGAAACGATGAAACTGATCCTTTCCGGCGGAGAAAAGATGGACATCGTACCGGTACTGGTAGATCAGGCGAACTCCATGGTGAACGCAAAACAGATCATTGACCTGTCTGATTATATCGATAAATATGGAGATAACATCAAAGAATTGCTGGGAGATACGGCAAAAGCTGCAAATATTAATAATTATGTATATGGAGTGACAACCGGACGTGAATGGTTCTGCCAGACTTCTGTCATCATGCGGCAGGATATTCTGGATGACTGTGGGATTGATCCTTCTTCTATCACTTCCTATAAAGATCTTACCGATGTATATGCGACGGTAAAAGAAAAATATCCGGATATGATCATGATGGCAAGTAACAACAGTACAACACCGGATGTAAAATATGAGATGTTTGATACTCTGACCGATGGATTCGGCGTACTGATGGATCACGGACAGGATACAACCGTGGTAGACTACTATGAGTCAGACGAATACAAGGATTTCGTAGAAACCATGTATGACTGGCAGCAGAAAGGTTATCTGTCCAAAGATGCGGCAACTACGACAGAAGGTGTGGAAAATCAGATCAAAGCCGGTGCGGCATTTTCTTACTTTGCACCGAACAAACCGGGCTATGATACCCGTGCAGAACTGCTTTGCGGCAATAAGATGGCCATCGCTCCGATCTCAGAAGCATGGGCGGGAACCGCACAGATCTCCTATCTGACCTATGGAATCAGCTCCAGCTGTACAGATAAGGACAAAGCGATGCAGTGCCTGGATTATCTGTATGGCAATGCAGATATTCTGAACCTTTTAAACTGGGGTGAAGAAGGCGTTGACTATGAAGTGAAAGATGCGGAAAACGGAATCATCGGTTATCCGGAAGGAAAAGATGATACCAATACATACCATCTGGCAGAAGGATGGCAGCTGTTTGATCAGTTCAAGATGTACATCTGGGAGGGAGACGCACCGGATATCTGGGAACAGACAAAAGCAGAAAATGAAAGCGCATTAAAATCAAAAGCGTTCGGTTTTACCTATGATTCTACCGGCGTATCCAATGAACTGGCAGCACTGAGCAATGTAAAAGCACAGTATGCACCGGCCCTTGGTTCCGGTACCGTAGATCCGGCGGAAACACTGCCGAAGTTTATCGAGGAACTGAAAAAAGCAGGTATCGATAAAGTGATCGAAACAAAACAGGAACAGTTAGACAAGTGGCTGGCAGAGAATAAATAAGTGACAGACAGGGGATGCCGGTGTGCATCCCCTGTTGTACCAGAGGCTTGAAAAAAGGAGAAAGCAAGTATGAAAAAAGCAAAATTCAAAAGGTGGCTTCCGCTGTATCTGATGATGGCACCGGGACTGATCTACCTCTTTATCAATAATTATATGCCGATGGCAGGTCTTGTTGTTGCTTTTAAAAACTATAACGTTGTAGACGGAATCTTTAAAAGCCCATGGGCCGGACTCAGCAATTTTACCTATCTGTTTAATGATGCATGGACGATCACCAGAAATACATTGCTGTATAATATCGCTTTTATTATCATCAATCTGGTACTGGGTATCGCTTTTGCGATTTTTATCTGTGATATCCGGAATAAAAAATGTAAAACGATTTATCAGAGTGCTATTTTATTACCATTCTTAATGTCTATTGTCATTGTAAGCTATATCACATTCGCATTTTTCAGCGGAGAAAATGGCATGCTGAATAAGTCTATCCTCCCGCTTCTTGGAAAATCAGAGATCAACTGGTATTCCGAACCGAAATACTGGCCGGTGATCCTGGTGATCGTTAATACCTGGAAAGGAGTCGGCTATGGATGCCTGATTTATATCTCAAGTATCTCCGGTATCGATCCGTCCTTTTATGAGGCTGCGGAACTGGATGGCGCAACCAAATGGAAACAGATCAAATATATCACGCTGCCGTCCATTCTTCCGTCTGTGATCACACTGACATTGCTGAATATCGGAAGAATTTTCTATTCTGATTTTGGACTGTTTTATCAGGTAACACAAAATTCCGGTCAGCTGTATGCCACAACCAATGTTATCGATACCTATGTGTACCGTGCACTGTTACAGTCCGGAAATATCGGAATGGCGTCAGCAGCAGGATTTTACCAGTCAATTGTAGGATTTATCTGCGTTCTGGCAGCTAACCTGGTGGTTCGCAAGCTGAGTCCGGAAAATGCAATGTTTTAAGGGGGAAAATCATGGTTAGAAGTAAAAGTGCAAAAAGATTTGAAGTTCTGGCTCATGTAGTGATGATTTTTGTGACTGTATGTATCGTACTGCCGTTTATTCTGTTATTTATGTCCTCGATCACATCCGAAACGGCACTGGTACGGGATGGATATTCTTTCTTTCCGAAGAAATTCAGCCTCCATGCATACAAATTTATCCTGGATAATGCATCTAATGTGTTCCGGGCGTACGGGATCACGATTTTTGTAACCTTTGTGGGAACAGCGATCAATCTGATGATGTCAGCGCTGCTGGCTTATCCGCTGTCTCTGAAGGATCTTCCGGGAAGAAAAATCCTGAATTTTTATATCTTCTTTACGATGCTGTTTAACGGAGGTCTGGTACCAACTTATCTGATGTATACAGGAATCTTTCATATTAATAATACACTGCTGGCATATATCATTCCGGGATTTTTGATGAGTGCATGAACGTTATGCTGATCCGTACGTTCTTTGCCACCAGCATACCGGATGCGTTGTTTGAGGCTGCACAGATCGACGGTGCTTCTCAGCTTCAGATTTTCCTGAAAGTGGTACTGCCGCTTGGAAAACCGATCCTGGTAGCGATGGGACTGCTGTCAGGTCTTGGATACTGGAATGACTGGACCAATGGTCTGTATTATATCCGCGATACGCAGTTATACGGAATCCAGAACCTGTTAAATAAGATGATCTCCGACCTGACTGCCCTGACCCAGAATGCATCCGGAGCATCCACAGTAGCGATCGCGGACATCCCGTCTGCATCGGTCCGGATGGCGATCGCCTTTGTGGCGATGCTTCCGATCCTCTGCCTGTATCCGTTCTTACAGAAATACTTTACCAAAGGTATTGCTCTTGGTGCTGTAAAAGGATGATAATAAAATTATTTTTTCCGCGCCTGTTTCGGAGACGTATGATATTTGTTTTTATAAGCCTGATAAAAGGTAGTATAATTGCGAAACCCGCTCTGATAGCAGGCTTCGGTCACAGAAACGCCCTGTCTGATCGCATGATTTGCCAGATAGAGGCGTTTTTCTGTTATATATTTCCCGATGGTATAACCAGTCTCATCACGAAACAGATGCATCAGGTAAGAACGGTTTAGGAAAGCGGCATCTGCGATCCGGTCGATGGAGAGATCTTCGGTCAGATGTGCGTTGATATAATCCAGAATCTGCAGCACCTGTGGATTGGCAGTGGGAAGAACGATAGAAGACTGTTCCTGCTGCCGGAGTACATAACGGTTCAGCAGCAGGAGATATTCGCTGAATTTGATTTTCTGATAAAAGGCAGTGCCGAAATCATCAGAAGTAAAAGTCTTGATCAGTTCTTCCAGAACCGGATAAAGGGTGCCGGAAAAGTAATCCGGGATACGGATCAAGTTATCGTGGCAGTTTAGTGCATGAGAAAAACAGCCGGAAAGATCACACTCCTCTGAGAGAGAAGAGAAAAATTCCGGAGAAATATAGGCAATCAGCCGGGTATAAGGTGCACTGTTATGTACAACCGGACAGTGAATCTCACCGGCGGGGATAAGAACCTGGTCGCCCGGTTTCAGATCGTATTCCCGTCCCTCCACCCGGTAACTGACCGTTCCGTTAAGAAAAATCAATAATTTATGAAAATCATGGTAATGATAGGTATACTCTCTGGCAGGCAGATCTTCCAGATAAAAAAGCCGGAAGGGGCCGTTGAGATAACCACTTTTCTGATAAATATCTGACATAAAATCCTCCCGAAAGATGGTAAAAAAATAACCAGTAGCAGAACAGATCGTTTCTGAGATAAAATAGTTGCAGAATGAAGTGTTCGCAAGACAATAGAGACAAGTTTGAATGAGAATGCTATCGATAGAATGCGCTATAGTTATTTCTACAATCGTAGTATACAGCACTATTTTGAATATATACAGCAGAAAAAGAAAATTTATTAAAAAAAAAATTCTGCTATAATAAAAGTAACAAAGGGCGATAAGAAAAAGGAGTAAAGATATGGCCAGACAGATTATTTTTCATAAATACCAGGGAAGAGAAAATGGTTTTCTGATCTATGATATCAGAAAAAATGAGGGCGAGATGGATGATAAGATGCTGCATATGATTCAGAGCCGCAACTTCGGGATGGATCTGGATGGTATTCTGGTTGGTCCATATCTGATCAATGGCAGTCTGCAGATGCGGTTGTATGACGGAAAGGGAAATGAGATCGCCATGAGAAAAGAAAACAGAGACATTCCGGCAACTTATATGGAAGAAGCAGGATATGTTACCGGAGACAATTCCGGGAACAGACAGCGGCCGGAAAAGATCTATTGCTGGTGTTAGAAAATGTTTGAAAAATGATTTTTGCAAACTGTGAAGACGGTTTTGCAGAAGTCATTTTTTAGTATAAACTGGAGTGTGCAGATTACATAACGATGCATGGACGAAATCCCCTTTCTGTGTTATGATAAAGCATGAATGTAATCGCTTTGAAAGTTCGTGAAAAACTGGAAAAGGATTCTATATGACTTAAGATAATAACAACAGAAAGGGGTATTTTCGATGGCAGATACATCAGAAAATAAACCGGAAAAACAGATTACGATGGGAATCCTGGCACATGTGGATGCGGGAAAGACCACTTTGTCCGAAGGTATTTTATATACTTGTAAAGCGATTCGAAAGCTGGGACGTGTGGATCACCAGGATGCATTTTTAGATACGAATACCTTAGAGAGAAACCGGGGAATCACGATTTTTTCAAAACAGGCAGAGTGTACCCTTGGGGAGTTCGGGATCACGCTTTTGGATACGCCTGGACATGTGGACTTTTCTGCAGAGATGGAGAGAACGTTGCAGGTTCTTGACTATGGGATCCTGGTTATCAGCGGGGCAGACGGTGTGCAGGGACATACAGAGACACTGTGGCGGTTGCTTTCCCGATATCAGATTCCGGTTTTTTATTCATCAACAAGATGGATCAGCCGGGAACAGACCGGGAGACCTTGCTTGTGGAATTAAAAGAAAAATTGGATACAAATTGTGTGGATTTTTCCGCGGATCAGACCAGTGAAGACTGGAAGGAGCAAGTGGCCGTCTGTGATGAACAGGTGATGGAAGCCTATCTGGAAGGAGAAGAAATCAGCAGAGTGCAGATTCAGAAAATGATCCGGGAGAGAAAACTCTTTCCATGTTATTTCGGGTCGGCGCTGAAGCTGACCGGTGTGAAAGAATTCCTGGAGGATCTGAAACTTCGTATCCGGGAGTCATCGTATCCGGAAAGTTTTGGGGCAAAGATTTATAAAATTACCAGAGACAGTCAGGGAGAACGGCTTTCCCATATGAAGATCACCGGCGGAGCACTGAAGGTGAAATCAGTACTTTCGAATGGAAAACCGGGAGAGAGCGGCGAGGGCATCTGGCAGGAAAAAGTCAATCAGATCCGTATCTATTCCGGGGAAAATATACGATGGTTTCGGAAGTAAAAGCAGGAACGGTCTGTGCGGTGACCGGGCTTACTGCGACATATCCCGGGCAGGGACTGGGAAGCGAACAGGCATCCGATATGCCAGTGCTGGAACCGGTGCTGTCTTATCGTATCGGACTTCCGGAAGAAGTTAATGTGCACCAGGCACTGCTGCAGCTTCGACAGCTGGAGGAAGAGGAACCACTGTTACATATTGTATGGAACGGAACGCTTGGAGAAATCTATGCACAGGTCATGGGAGAAGTACAGATCGAGATCTTAAAAAGTCTGATTAAAGAACGTTTCGGTATGGCTGTGACTTTCGATGAGGGAAATATTGTCTATAAAGAAACGATTCTTGAACCAGTGGAAGGGGTAGGACATTTTGAACCACTGCGTCACTATGCGGAAGTGCATCTCCTTTTAGAACCGGGAGAAACAGGAAGCGGCCTTACCTTTGCCACAGATTGCAGTGAGGATGTGCTGGACCGGAACTGGCAGCGGCTGATTCTGACCCATCTGGAAGAGCGGGAACACAAGGGGACGTTGATCGGAGCTCCGATCACGGATATGAAGATCACACTTCTGACCGGACGGGCACATATCAAACATACCGAGGGCGGGGATTTCCGTCAGGCGACGTACCGCGCCGTAAGACAGGGACTTCGAAAGGCAAAAAGTCAGTTACTGGAACCGTATTATGAGTTCCGGCTGGAAGTGCCGTCCGAGCAGATAGGACGAAGCATGACCGATATCCAGAAGATGCTCGGAGAATTTGATCCACCGAAGGCAGAAGGTGAGATGACGGTGCTGACCGGATCCGCGCCGGTTGTCACGATGCGGGAGTATCAGAAAGAAGTGATTTCCTATACCAGTGGCAGGGGAAGACTCTCCTGTACCTTAAAAGGATATTATCCGTGCCACAATCAGGAGGAAGTCGTGGAAGCGGTCGGATACGATCCGGAAGCCGATCTCGAGAATCCGACCGGATCGGTCTTTTGTGCACACGGTGCCGGGTTTGTGGTCAACTGGGATCAGGTGGAAGAATATATGCACGTGGAGAGCAGCTGGAATGCACCCGCCGGCCAGGAGACGAAACCGGAGAAACCGGTAACGGCGAAAAACTGGAAAGAAGAAAATGAAAAATACCTGGCGACCGAGAAAGAGCTGGAAGAAATCTTTGAGCGCACCTACGGACCGATCCGGAAACTTGGAGAAGAACCGCCGGTTGGACGGAGCGTAAAGGGATGGAAAAAGAGTCGCCGGGATCCTCTGGAGGGATACGGCAAATCGACCAGCGATTATAAGCAGAAAAAAGACGCCGGACGGGGAGAAAGAATATCTGCTGGTGGACGGCTATAACATCATCTTTGCCTGGGAGGATCTGAAAGAACTGGCAGCAGCCAACATCGACGGCGCCCGGGAAAAACTGATGGATATTTTATGCAATTATCAGGGATTTAAAAAGTGCACGCTGATTCTGGTATTTGATGCTTACAAAGTGAAAGGCAATCCGGGCAGCGTGGAAACATATCACAATATCCATGTGGTTTATACGAAAGAGGCGGAAACCGCTGACCAGTACATTGAAAAAACGGTGCATGGGATTGGAAGAAAATACCGTGTGACAGTTGCCACCTCCGACCAGCTGGAACAGGTCATCATTCTGGGGCAGGGAGGACAGAGAATGTCGGCACGGGAACTGTTGGAAGATGTGATCGAGGTCAGCCATCAGATCCGGGAGACTGCAAGACAAAAAACGTTCTTCAGAGAAGAATTATCTGTTTGACCATCTGGACGAAGAAACAGCAGCACGTATGGAACGGATCCGTCTGGGGGAGGAAGAGATTTGAGATACTATATGGCTCCCCTCGAAGAGGTGACGGGATATGTTTTTCGCAATGCATATCATGCATATTTTTATCCTTTTGATAAATATTTTGCTCCGTTTGTCGCAGCAAAAGAACAGAAGGGACGACTTTTTAATTACAAAGAACGAAATGATATTCTGCCGGAGAATAACCGGGGAATAATGCTGATCCCGCAGATTCTGACAAATAACAGCGAGGCTTTTATCCGCACCGCAAGAGGGATGCGGGAATATGGATATGAGGAAATCAATCTGAACCTGGGGTGCCCTTCGAAAACGGTGGTGAACGGGGGCAGAGGCTCCGGTTTTTTGCAGGACAGAGAAGGACTGCGTAAATTCCTGGACGAGATTTTTGAACAGCTGGATATGAAAATTTCCATCAAGACCAGACTGGGACGTTACGATCCTGAAGAGATTGGACCGCTGATGGAGATTTTTAACGGTTATCCGCTGGAAGAGCTGATTATTCATCCGCGGGTGAGGGAAGATTTTTATAGTGGAACACCACGGCTGGATGCATTTTCCGTGGCATACGAGGTGCGGAAGGCACCGATTTGTTATAACGGCGATATTTTTACGGTGGAGGATCTGGAAACGATAGAAAGAGAATTTCCACAGATTACAGCGGTGATGATCGGAAGAGGTGTTCTTCGACATCCGGGGCTGACCGGACAGCTGCATGGAAAAGACTTACCGGAAAAATCGGTATGGGAAGCATTTGCCGGACAGCTGAGGGATGAATATGTAAGAATCTCGATCAATGAAGAGAAGGCACTGTTTAAATTAAAGGAAATCTGGAGTTATCTGCGCCGGTCTTTTCCGGAAAGTAATATCTGGGACCGACAGATGAAAGTGGCAGGAGATCTGGAAACATTTCTTTATGGAATGAGAAATCTCCTGGACACATACGATCCGGAAAAAATACCGGAAAAGAGAAGGAATTCCGGGGTTGCATAATAGATAGGAGAAAGCTAAAATAATACTGATTGAAAATAATGAGCAGCGAAAAGAGTGGGGAAAAAACATGGAAACAGAACCGGGACAAAAGAAACATCTATTTACTAACAAACAACTGTGGGCATTGCTGGTGCCGGTGGTTGTGGAACAGATTCTGAATTCTCTGATGGGAACGGCAGATACGATGATGGTCAGCAACGTGGGATCGGCGGCTATCTCGGCGGTATCGCTGGTGGATTCGATCAATGTGCTGGTGATTCAGGTGTTTGCTGCGTTGGCAGCAGGAGGAACCATCATCTGTTCCCAGTACATGGGACAGAAAAATACAAAAAATGCCACCGATGCGGCAAAACAGCTGATTTTTATTATCACGGCGATTGCTGTAGTACTGACTGTAGTCTGTGTGGTATTTCAGATTCCACTGTTGCATCTGATCTTCGGAAAAGTGGAAGTGGAAGTAATGACTAATTCCGAGATATACTTCCTGTATACAGCCCTTTCGTTTCCGTTTATTGCAGTTTTTAATGCGGGATCTTCCGTATTTCGGGCACAGGAAAATACGAGACTGCCTATGACCATCTCAGTGATCTCCAATATTATGAATATTGTGGGAAATGCGATTCTGATTTTCGGTTTCCATATGGGAGTGGCCGGTGCGGCACTGTCCACACTGATTTCAAGAATTTTCTGTGCGATCGTTGTCATGTATTTTCTGCGTAGTCCAAAAGAAGAGATATGTGTGCGGGATTACACAAAGATCCGCCCGGACAGGCATAAGATTAAGATGATCCTGGCGCTTGGTATCCCGACGGGTATCGAAAACGGGATGTTTCAGTTTGGTAAGTTGGCGATCCAGTCTACGGTATCGACTCTTGGTACTGCGGCAATCGCAGCACAGGCGATGACAAATATTCTGGAAAATCTGAATGGTATTGCAGCCATCGGTATCGGCATCGGTCTGATGAATGTAGTAGGAGAGTGTATCGGTGCCGGAAGAAAAGATGAGGCGATATACTATACAAAAAAGATGTGCCTGGTATCTGAGGTAGTTATCATCATCAGCTGCCTGTTGGTGTTTGCACTGACAAAACCAATCATCCATCTAGGAGGTATGAGCGCAGAGAGTGGTAGGATGTGTTTCTTTATGGTGACCTGGATCACCATCATCAAACCAATCGTATGGGTACCGGCTTTTATTCCGGCATATTCCATGCGGGCGGCAGGCGATGTGAAATTCTCCATGATATTATCATGTTACGACCATGTGGCTTTCAGGGTAACATTATGTGTGGTTCTTTGTCGTGTTTTTGGTTTCGGACCGATTGCGGTCTGGATCGGTATGTTCTCTGACTGGACACTCCGTGGTATCTTTTATACCCTGCGGTTTCATGGAAGAAAATGGCTGGATCATAAGGTGATCGAGTAATTATTCAGCATCGCCAAAGGCATTTATATACATTTCGGCTCGTAATGGTGAGAGTACTGAAAAGTTATGTAATTGATTAAAAATATCAGTTGGGAAAGAGGAGACGGATTGTGGGAGAACGATTAACGAAACATGATGTGGAGAAAATAGAAAAAGAGATTGAATACCGGAAACTGGTAGTTCGAAAGGATGCTATCGAAGCAGTAAAAGAGGCAAGAGCCAGGGCGATCTCAGCGAAAATTTTGAATACTATGCGGCAAAAAAAA
>ENA-OQIO01000101-OQIO01000101.1-human-gut-metagenome-genome-assembly--contig:-NODE-101-length-39716-cov-3.193867_pt1 | contig 39716 bp, 47 predicted proteins | sample MGYA00242573_ERZ504737 | MGnify/ENA primary metagenome ERZ504737 (study PRJEB26092, sample SAMD00036203) | human gut metagenome | host: Homo sapiens | study: EMG produced TPA metagenomics assembly of...
CTTTGAATTTGTTTTAGCTCAATCAGGCATTGATGTTTATAATTCTATGATTGGCGGTTACACTTGCTCTGACAAAACAAAAATCCAAGGTCTTAATGAATGCATAAATCTTTATAACCAGCAGGTTGCAAAAGATGAAAATTCAAAAAGATTGCCATTGATAAAGCCTTTATATAAACAAATCTTGAGCGAAAAGGACAGTGTATCGTTCATTCCGGAGAAATTCAATTCGGATAACGAAGTGTTGCTTGCGATTGACGATTATTATACCGGCCATATTGGCTATATTGATTTGCTGACAGAGCTTTTGCAATCATTAAACACTTATAATGCTAATAGAATATTTGTAAAATCAGGTGTGGCAATTACTGATATTTCAAACGGTGCATTTAACTCTTGGAATGTATTACGCTCAGCTTGGAATGAGAAATACGAGGCATTGCATCCCATAACAAGCAAAACAAAAATTGATAAATATATTGAAAAACGAGACAAGGTATATAAAGCAATAAAAAGCTTTTCTCTTTTTGAGCTTCAAAGCCTTGGCAACGAAAACGGCAACGAACTAACCGATTGGTATATTTCCTCAATCAATGAAAGTAACAGCAAAATAAAAGAAGCTTATTTGCAGGCACAGGAATTGCTGAAATCCGATTATGAAAAAAGCTACAATAAAAGGCTTTATAAAAATGGAAAAGCAACAGAGTCAGTTAAAAACCTGCTTGACACAATAAAGGATTTTCAGCATCTTGTAAAACCGTTAAACGGTACCGGTAAGGAAGAAAACAAGGATGAACTTTTTTATGGCAAATTCACTTCACTTTATGACTCGGTAGCAGATATTGACAGGCTTTACGATAAGGTTAGAAACTATATTACCCAAAAGCCTTATTCCAAAGATAAAATTAAATTGAATTTTGACAATCCCCAACTTCTTGGCGGATGGGATAAAAACAAAGAAAGCGATTACAGAACTGTTCTTCTACGCAAAGATGGTTTTTACTATCTTGCCGTTATGGGCAAATCACACAGTAAAGCTTTTATTAATGCACCTGAGATAACCTCTGATGACGAGGATTATTACGAAAAAATGGAATATAAGCTTTTACCGGGTCCCAATAAAATGCTGCCAAAGGTTTTCTTTGCCTCTAAAAACATTGATACATTCCAACCGTCAAACAGAATACTTGACATTCGCAAAAGAGAAAGTTTCAAAAAAGGAGCAACATTTAACAAAGCCGAATGTCATGAGTTTATAGATTATTTTAAGGACTCTATTAAAAAACATGATGATTGGTCACAATTCGGATTTAAGTTTCTCCTACCGAAAGCTATAACGATATCAGTGAATTTTATCGAGAAATTTCGGATCAGGGTTATTCTGTAAGATTTAATAAAATATCTAAAAACTATATTGATGGGCTTGTAAACAACGGATATATTTATCTTTTCCAAATCTATAATAAAGACTTTTCAAAGTACAGCAAAGGAACTCCTAATTTGCACACTTTATATTTCAAAATGCTTTTTGACGAGAGAAACTTATCAAATGTAGTTTATAAACTCAACGGTGAGGCAGAGATGTTCTACCGTGAAGCAAGTATCGGTGATAAAGAGAAAATAACTCACTATGCCAATCAACCGATAAAAAACAAAAACCCTGATAACGAGAAAAAAGAAAGCGTTTTTGAGTATGATATTGTAAAAGACAAGAGATTTACCAAAAGGCAATTTTCACTTCATTTACCTATTACAATCAATTTCAAGGCACACGGTCAGGAATTTTTAAATTATGATGTTCGCAAGGCGGTTAAATACAAAGATGATAATTATGTCATCGGCATTGACCGAGGCGAAAGAAACCTGATTTATATAAGCGTTATCAATTCAAACGGTGAAATCGTTGAGCAAATGTCGCTTAATGAAATAATCAGTGATAACGGGCACAAAGTTGATTATCAAAAGCTTTTAGACACAAAAGAAAAGGAAAGAGATAAAGCAAGAAAGAATTGGACCTCTGTTGAAAATATAAAGGAACTCAAAGAAGGCTATATCAGTCAGGTTGTTCACAAAATTTGTGAATTAGTCATCAAATATGACGCTGTTATCGCCATGGAGGATTTAAACTTTGGCTTTAAGCGTGGCAGATTCCCTGTTGAAAAGCAAGTTTATCAAAAATTTGAAAATATGCTTATTTCAAAACTTAATTTGCTTATTGATAAAAAGGCAGAGCCAACAGAAGACGGCGGACTTTTAAGAGCATATCAGCTTACGAATAAATTTGACGGCGTAAATAAGGCTAAGCAAAACGGTATCATTTTTTATGTTCCTGCGTGGGATACAAGTAAAATAGACCCAGCAACAGGCTTTGTTAATCTTTTGAAGCCAAAATGCAACACAAGCGTGCCGGAAGCGAAAAAACTTTTTGAAACAATTGATGATATCAAATATAATGCAAACACCGATATGTTTGAGTTCTATATTGATTACAGCAAATTCCCAAGGTGCAATTCAGACTTCAAAAAAATCTTGGACTGTTTGCACTAATTCAAGCAGGATTTTAACCTTCCGAAACAAAGAAAAGAATAATAAGTGGGACAATAAGCAAATTGTTCTTACTGATGAATTTAAGTCGTTATTTAATGAATTCGGCATTGATTATAAAGGTAATCTTAAGGATTCTATTTTAAGCATTTCCAATGCTGACTTTTACAGGCGATTGATAAAGCTTCTTTCATTAACACTTCAAATGAGAAACAGTATTACCGGCAGCACATTACCGGAAGACGACTACCTCATCTCCCCTGTTGCAAATAAAAGTGGTGAGTTCTATGACAGTCGTAATTATAAAGGAACAAATGCCGCTTTGCCTTGCGATGCCGATGCCAACGGTGCATATAACATTGCAAGAAAAGCACTTTGGGCAATAAATGTATTAAAAGACACTCCGGACGATATGCTTAATAAAGCTAAGCTTAGTATAACTAATGCCGAATGGTTGAATACACGCAAAAATGAGCGAACAGCATTTAGCTATATCTCAATTAAATGATTTTATATTCTGCCCTGTTTCAATATTTTTTCACTCACTTGAAACAGAAGAAAACATTATTGTTCAGGATTCATTTCAATTAAACGGAACAGATGCTCATAAACATTCAGACTCTGCAACATACTCAACTGAAAAGAGTGTGTTGCAGGGCGTGAGCGTGTATTGTGAAAAATATAATTTGCAAACCTCGGTCTGAATATGGTATAATTATAAATTGAAAGGGATTAATAATCCCTAATAATTTCTACTGTTGTAGATGGTCATATAACACCTTATGCAATTGCAGATTAATAATCCCTAATAATTTCTACTGTTGTAGATGATACTACTGCTGACTCATTTTTCTTTTTGGATTAATAATTCCTAATAATTTCTACTGTTGTAGATAGTCTGTCGGCATATTTCTTCTTGATTGATTAATAAGCCTAATAATTTCTACTATTGTAGATCCACTTTACGCACATTTCTACTACTACAATTAATAATCCCTAATAATTTCTACTGTTGTAGATTTATAACCTCAGTAAATCGTTCGCCTGGATTAATAATCCCTAATAATTTCTACTGTTATAGATTTTTACTACAATGATAAAATTCAAATCTTTAGAAATAATGAAAAAAATTGCACAACCACAAAAAAGAGCCAAGAGGTGTCCCCTCTCGGCTCTTTTTTAATTACTTTTAATTTTTCAATGCGGTTATCGGGACAACATACACTCCGTCAGGGCGTTTGTAAGCAGCATTTGACAAACCGCAAATAACGCATAAGATTTTAGCCGGTTTGCCCTTAGGATCTTCTTTTAATTTTTTTTATTGATTTTTGAGCAAACTTTCAGCAGCAAAGTCAATTTGATTTGCACCTAATTTTATTTCAAATGAACACCAGTCACCATTTTTTAATTCTACAACCGCATCAATTTCTTTATTATCATAGTCTTGGTAATGATACAATGAATTGATAAATGTTTCAACGCATCAACCGAAAGATTTGGCAAGTGCAATCGGAGAGTTTCAGGATTTCTAATCCGAAATTTTCATAATTTTCTTATTCTAATTACATAATTCATTGAACAATTGCGTAAAGCACCCCATGATGATTTTGATAAATTATATTTATGGGCTTATCTTTTGGCGACGGAATAATTAACATTCACGCTATCTTTACTTTAATAAAAACATAACGGTATTCCATGATAATGATAAACAATAATAGTATATGCAGTTTTAATATGAATTGGCGATAATTATTGATTTTGGCTTGTCTGTCTCAAGTGTCTTTGCGAATTATGATAGAATAATAAATTTGATATATAAACACAAAAACAAGCACAAAGCGTTGAATAAATAAATCTCCAACGCCTTTTTAATTGTGCATCATAATTTGCATCAATTATTATTTTCGGTAAAATTCAATCCCGATAAATCTATTTCGTATTTCAACGAAATTAGTGGTAAAAGAAAAAGTAAATATAACGAACATAACGAATAAATTTGGAATACACATTATTCGCCGTTAAAAGTGGCACAGATTGCAAAAGTTCGTTGTGATTTTTGGCACGAGCATAAAATTTACAAATTTATAAATCGCACATTCGCAAAAGAAAACCTCTTTTGGTACAATTTGAGTATCAAAGGAGGTTTCACTATGAATAATACATTATTTGAACAATTCAGCGGCACATATACCCGGCAGGGCGATTATCTTTTGTCAAATTTAACTTTACCGGCGAAAGAAGAAACCAGTTATATCGGAGTATGGGGACAACACAGGTTAAATTATTTAAAGCACCATCGCAAAGTTTTGTATTACAATCTGCTCTCTTCTGGCAAACTCCATTTCCGCCTTGCTGATACAGAGAAACAAGACCAACAACTCTTTTCTCGGCTGATAAAACAATACGCCGAAAAAGAGGGTGTTACCGAAGAACTCAATGCAATCGACCAAATGAAATGGGTTCAGAAGATGAATAATATCAATAATAAAGCTACCGAATTTGTAAACAGTAAATTAGTTTTCAACTAAGTAAAAGGCACAGTCATCGAAAAAAATTCCGTTGGTTGTGCCTTTCTTTTTACGTTGGCGTTTTATTCTGCATCATCTTAGCGATCAGTGTATTTGGATAACAACAGTTACCAAATACCTCGTTAGGATTGCACCCTAATACCACTTGTTTTATTTCTCTCGTTTTATTAAACACACAGAATATCTAAAGTGCATTCTTTCTAATTCCTGTGCAGTGAGCATAAGGTTAACTTTGCTAAAAAACGGCAATTTAGTGTTTATATCAGAATCCTTATCATCAATGATTGCGTATATAATTTCATATTCGTTTGAACTAGGTTTTACAGAAGCGTCAAAAGGTTCTGTGCCAAACTTTTCAACGGCAATATCTACAATTTGCTTTCTAAACGATTCATCACTAGAAAAACACTCTGCTGATACCTTACCTTGAGCAAACAAATGACTAAGTTGTGCTGATTGTCCCTTATTTTTGACGTGGATAAACTGTTTATCTTTTGTATAAATATCACACGCTTCTATCTTTTTTTGACTACCATCAGCCGAGAGCATTTTGCAATCAAACAAACAATAGTCATCATTGTTATCTGCAACCATTTGATTGTATTCCCCCTCACTTTTATCTTTGGGACATTTTGGTAAATTAATAGAAGCAAGAGGTATCCTGTTTTGAATGTAATTATTAACTTGATTAAAAAATGATGTTTCTACTTGATACCAAGTTCCTGAACAGAAAATATAATTTTTACCTTCGTATTCAGTCTGAAAAACAAGGGATGCATATATACTACAAACAGCGAAAGGTACACCATCAGAATTCATAGCATAAAGTTTATCTCTGCGAATTTTTGCATAAACATTGCAACCTTCACGAACACTGTTTACATATTCTGAAACATCTAAATTCAAATTATAATTCTCCGGTGCATCTTTTTTTTTGCCAATTCCAGAATAACAAAAGCCTGTAATTCTATCCCAATCGGTTGTTTCTGGCGGTGCTATATGTAAATGTTCTGTGTTGTGCTTTTCAATGGCTTCTGAAAGTTTAAAATCAAGATTTTCAGAAAGCATGGAATCCCGCACTTCCGCAACATTATCAACCCACTCAAATCCAATTCTTTTATAACGATCATCCGTATATGCAGAATGGTATAATTCTAACTTGTCTTTCAATTCTTCCAATTTCATCGATACTGCAACAACAAGGGAATCTTTTCCGCTAATATGATTACCATATTTCTCGTCGAAAGGCTCGCCAGTGATGCCTTTCATAATATCATTGGTTACATTTAAGCCAAATTCATCTTGTGATGTGCTATAACTTGCTTGACGCTGTGTTGTTACTACCATATCCTCAATGGTGGCAGCATTGACACTACGCATCTTGTTTGGATTTATAGTATTGAGTGCAACCTTGAACCCAAAGTTTCGTTCTATATATTCTTCTTTTAAAAAGGATCTGCCATATCCAAAAACAACAGCCATAATTCGATTTTTCACTTTAACCAACATTATTGCTTTGTTTGAGGAATTATCGGAGATATCTATGGTGTCTTTTGCCCACTGATCAAGGTATGGTTTCCAACGAGGCGGTTTTTTATTACTATCACAGTAATATATAATTCCATCCATTCCAAAAGTGGCTTTTAACTTTGAATTGGATAGAGTATTGGGCGACTTTATGCAATCATCAAATTCTGTGATATAATCTTTTATCAAAAATATTGTAAGATTTATAACTTGTTTATCTATGATTTTTTCACCTCTTTAAATCAAAATATCTGACTTCCTGAAATAAGCACATCTGTTATACGCTCCCAATTAAATGTGGCTTGAGGAAAAGATATATGCAGGATAATAAGATTTTGATTTTTAAATTCAAACCATAATTTCCCACTTGCCGTATCTCTTTCCGCTTTCTCGGCGGATATAGTTTTTATCTTGCAGGGATTTCATAATTCGCTTTATGGTTGCAATGGATTTTCCGGTTGCTTCTGCAAGCTCTTGCTGTTTGATAGTTGGGTTCTTTGCCACTAATTCTAAAACTGCAAGTTCTTCTAAAGTGCAGTCTAAAGTATCAAATTGATACTTTAGAACTTTTGGATTGATACTTTGGGAATTGTTCTCTGCATAATCAATATGCATATATCTGTTTTTCAGTTCATAATGCGTATCTAACAAAAGATTTGAAAAGAACATTCCCAAAAACTTAGTCGTAGAATGGACGCCTTTTTGCAGGTTATTATAATTAGCACGAACCAAAGCATTGCGAAAATACCAAGAATTTTTCTCGAATGCATCGTTGTTTACGCTAAAGCCGAATGTTTTCATATATTTTATCATAAATACGGCAGTCGCACGGGTGTTTCCCTCGCTGAACGGGTGAATTTGCCAAATATCCGAAGCGAATTTAGCCAAATGCTTTACCGCCGCATCAACCGACAAACCCTCATAAGAAAATTGCTTTTCGGTGGAAAAATCATAGTCCAAAGTTTCCTTAATACTGTTCCAATCCGCATAGGTAACAGTATCGCCGTTCAGAACCCACTCTTTCTTTATGATGTTGTACTGCCTGACTTGTCCTGCGTGACTGAACACACCCTCGAATAATCTGCGATGAATCGAAAGCCACTCGGCAGGGGAAAACTGAAACGCTTTTTCTCCTAATAACTTTGCAATTCTTGCCGAAACGATGTCTGCTTCTTTGGTTTCATTTTCCGTTTCGGTGCGTACAGAACGCTGCTCATAGTAACTGTGAATACGCTTTTGAGCCTCGTCAATTGTGATTTTACCTTCGATATGCTCTTTGGCGGTGTCTAACAAATAATCAGATGTATTCAGCCGTCAACAGCCTGCAAACCGATGGCTGTTTGCCACGCTTCGCTTTTTTCGGCTTTGTCGGGTTCGCCTTGCTTTATATATTCTTCAAGTTCAAATTGCCAATTTTTATCCGGCATATTTGCACCTCATTTCGTTTCAAGAATGATATTTTATAAATCTTCTTTTTTAGAAAGAAGATACCATTTTTTTATGTAGGAATCATTTAATAATTGTTTATCGGATTCAACCAAAGATATAAATAATTGAGTTAATCCATCCCACTCTTTTATATTTCCCGGCGGATGAAGCGACCACTGTAATTGTTCTAAAGTCCAATTGTTTTTAATTAAGTTATGCATCATTGATGTTGTCGCATAATTTTCTTCATTGTCGGCACCGCCCAAAGCAATCGGTTTAATGTGGTCAATTGACGGCACTAGCTCCCAATATGCAATATGGCAGGCGTCCATTTTCCAATGCTGTTGGTATGGAAATTCATTAGGACAGTAATAAGAAATTACTTTCAATATACCAGGATTAACCAATCGTTCGCCACTGTATCTGTCAATAAACCCATCTTTTATGCACTGCTTAAATTTTATTTTATCCGTAACTCCTCTTTTTGAACGCTTGGAATACTCAAACGGATATTCACTGTTGATAATTTCTTTAGCTTTTGTATCGTTTTTATCAATTAATTGTAACGCAATCTTTTCAATTATATCTGTTTTCAAATGATTACATCCCCCGAATCAGTCAAAGTATTGGAAATGTTTTTTATAATTCTTCAGCCTTAAAGGTTGTATAACCCTCATAGTAGTAGCTGTGGTCGATGCCTTTCATATAGACCTCACGGCTGTTTATTTCGTCGGTAAGCGCACCTTTTAGCAACACTTTAATCTCGACATCTTTAATCGGACTGCGTTCCATTGCAAGTAAGTAGTCCTCTTTATCCACCTTGCTCCAGTCAACAACTTTGCCGATTTCGTTTTTCAAAATATGGTCAAGCCAAATGCGAGTACTGCGACCGTTGCCCTCACGGAATGGATGAGCAATGTTCATCTCAACATATTTTTCTACTATCTCATCAAAATTTGACTGCGGCATTTTGTCAATGTTTTCAAGTGCCGCTTGCAAGTACATAAGCGGTGCAAATCTGAAATTACCTTTTGCCATATTGACCGTGCGGATTTCTCCGGCAAAGTCATAAATATCTTCAAAAAGATATTTATGAATAGCGGCTAATGTCTTATATGTTCCGTCAGAAAGTAGCTTGAGAATGGCAAAGTCAAATAAATTAACAGCTTTCTTTTTACTAATTCGCTCTTCCTCTCGTGCGAGTTCGGCAGATCGATAAGCCTAATTTATTTTCAAGTACCATATTGCACCTCCGTTATAATTACGATAGTATTTCACACCGGACTTTAACCATACAGAAATAGCTACGCTATTGTAGAAATATAAAGATTTTCTTTATCTACTAATAATTCAACCGGTTTGTTACACAATTCATTTACTGTGTCAATATTTTCAATAAAAGGTCTGATAGAATTACTTTGACGTTCGATTAAGGAACTCATCTGTTTTCTTAACTTACCGGCATTTAATTCGTCTAATTTGTCGCCTGCTGCGATCAATGCTTCATCAGCCTGACCTTACTAATAACCGGGATTTTCTCCACAATCTTGCCAACGGATGTGCTTGCTTTAGCAATGCCTTTCAGCATTGATGACTGCACAGATGTTGATGAATAACTTTCTATTTCATCATAACACTTCGTATATAATTCTCTGTAATGTAGAGAATATTTTTCCAGTTTTTCAGAAATCCCTGTTAAATAATCTTTGCCAAAGTTTCCTAATAGCATTACTTCTAAGAATGACGAGAAACCAAATAAGTATAAGGCAAGCTGATAATCCTTGAACTGGTCTTGAACCATCTGTAATTGTTTATTTACCGTTTGGTCGCTATGAATAAAAGATTTCTTATTGACCTTTGCAATTATTTGCTCACGGTAAAAAGCAATTTTCTTTTCCGCTTCTTGCCTTATGTCAAGAACCTTTATATGATTACTGTTTTTATACATTTCATTGTTCCAGTTGTATTTGTAATTGTTAAACACATCAAACAGGAAATTCAAATTGCCCTTCAAGTCGGCTTTTTCTTTCTGAACAAGAAAGTCCATCATCTCTTTCTGCATATCTTGAATAGAGTCAAGTTTCTTTTCAACATTTGCTAATACTGCTGCCATAAATATCATTGTCGGGTCGCAAGCTAGAGGTGTCATTTTAGCCTGACCACCACCAACCATACCGTCCGAAGTCTGTAATGAGCCAATAAAGTTATTTGTGCCTTTCATTTGGAACATTGTTTTTCCTGCAGTATTCACATAATAAATTCCGCTTCCACCGGCTCCGTTGACTGCCATTTGAACAGCTGTTGTAAGTGGCTGAAACGCTGTGCCATATGCGGCAAGCCTTGAAAGCGGCAATGGTGTATAGTTCGATACACCAACCTCAGATTCTTTCAACATAGGATAGATTGAAGTGTTGTTCATCATTTGTAATATTTCATTATCTTTATTTTCTTGCATTCTATTATTTAAAGTAATTATATCGCTCATAATTGTCACCCTTTTATATAATCTAATAATTTACCTGCCGGAAGAGTATCGAGTAAGCCTGTTTCAAAAAGCTCAACAGCCTTTTTCTTGCTGATGCGTTCTTCTTCACGGGCAAGGTCGGCAGAACTTGTCAAACCTAATTTATTTTCAAGTGCCATATTGCACCTCCAAAATCAATTAATAAAGTATTTAAGTACTAAGTACAGTAGAACAATAGCCACGATAATTGAAAACACAATCCATCTTACGACCTTCTTTGATTTATGTTTTGGCCGATTAGGTTGTTCAGAATATGTATATTGCAGTTGAGCCGGTTCGTGATTTTGTGCGGATTTTGCAACAGGACGTGGTTTTGTTGCTTGAAAATATATTGCAAGCGGATCAGTTTGATTTATTATTCTTTCATAAAAATCATCAAGCCATTCATCGTCTCCGACTTCGCACATACTTTCTTCGGAACAATCGGGTTCATGTACTATTTGATTCCTAATCCAACGATAGTGCTTTAGTTGTTTTAAATCATTTTCCCATCCTCTGACAAGAAAAGAACCACGAGGATTGTTTAGCATTTCCTCTATATAGGCGGATACTCCATATTGAGTTTCAAACATTTCTCCGCATATTTTATCAAGATGCTTGTAAGATTCAATAAAACTCATATATGCCTCCGAAATTTGATTATTTATCCGCTGCAATACCGGACTTCATCCAAGCGTCAATTTCGCTGACTTTGAATTTCCAAAGGCGTCCGATTTTTGCTGCGGGCATATTTCTTCTTTCTATCCAATCAAGTACGGTATCACGGCTGACGCCAAGATATTCGCATATTTCTTTCATTGAGTACCAGCGCTCGATGTTAGATCCATTAGATTTTCCTCGCTTTCAGATAGTTACAATTACACAAGTTTAGTATATCACACAGAACGTTTAAAATCAATGATTATTGCGGATTTATAAGGGAAAAGCAAGAAAAAATCAAAGCAAAACGGAGCTGTTACTCGAACGGCTCCGTAAGATTAATTATAGTTATTTGTTTTTCTTGATTCTATTCGGAAAACTACTCTCAAGCCACTCTTCAAACTCCAAAGTTTCTTATTACGATTCCTAAAACCTTATGTATAATCTTATCAAAGGGATATTATAAAAGACGGCATTTTCGCAAAGTATGACTTACCAATAATAAGGTTGAACACAACAGGAAGCGGCGAAAAAGAAAAAAATAGTTTCAAAATTAAATGAACTGCTTGCATAAACATAAAAGAGTTGAGAAATTGTGTTTCTCAACTCTTTTTATTATAGTGTAACTTAATCACGGCAAAATTTCCAGCCAATAGCCGTCCGGGTCCTCAATAAAATAGATACCCATTTCAGGGTTTTCAAAGCAGATACAACCCATTTCTTCGTGCTTTTTATGCGCCAAATCAAAATCATCTGCCTTAAATGCCAAATGGAACTCACATTCACCCAAATCGTACGGCTGCGGATGTTCTTTAAGCCAAGTAAGTTCAAGTTCAAAATCGCTTGAATCATTGCTCAAATAAACGATAACAAAATCGTCGGTGATTTTTCGTCTGACCTCGTGCAAATCAAGCGCATCGCCATAAAACTTAATCGACCTATCCAAATCGGAAACATTATAGTTTTCGTGAATCATTCTAAAGCTCATATTTCTTCTCCTTTTGCTGATTCTGTGTTTTTTATTCGTGATTTATACTGCGGATATTCGGTGATAAATCTATCAATCACGCTCGGCTCGTTCCAATAATGCATAGGAAAAACGGCGTCGCAATCGACAAGTTTCAAAAAATAAAGCATACCGTCGGCATAATGCTCCTCCTGCCTTGGATCAAGGGGAACGAATGCAGCATCAAAATGAGCGCCCTTGATTTTGTCAATCTCTGCACGGTACATGGAGGTCATGTGGCGGTTATCGGCTTCCGTCTCACCCTCCCAATGCCAATCGTTCAAATCACCTGCGTGATAAATCATGCCCTCGCTTGTCTTGACGATAAAAGCAACACCGCTGTCAGTTGAAAGAAGCGTACTAACTGTGTGCCGTTGTCAAGAATATAGGTTTGATCGTGATAAGCCGTCGTGATTTTTACACTGGCAGGATACTTCTTTTTGCTGATATCTTTCGCCAAAACAGCCTGATAATTCATACCTATATCATCAAGAATTTCAAAGATTTCCGGATTGAAATGGTCTTGGTGAAAGTGACTGCAAAAGTCAACAACTTCCTTGCTTTTGTCAAGCCTCGGCATCTCGCTTTGTAATAATCAAAAACATAGTAGCAGTTCTCGGTTTCAACCAAAAATCCGCTGTGGTTAATGTATGTTATTTTCATAATCCACCTCTGCATATTCAGGATTTTGAGCAACCGTTAAATTTCTTCAATTCCCAAGCTTTTCAAATATTCATAAGTTCCATTGTAATACTCCGGCAGACGTGTGCTGTCCTCCCAAAAGCCGGTAGATGTTTTATTGCCATTACCATACGGTACGCAAATCACCATACCAGACCTTGCACGAGTTAGTAAAACGCGATAAGCATTGAGCATATATTTTTGCAATTCTTTTTTATTTTCGCTATCTGCTGCGATTTGCTCATTCCATTTTGAATGGCCGTTGAATTTATAAAAATGCCACTCTCCATTTTCATATCGCATATCGGCATCCCAAAGCAAACACGTATAATCTAATTCCAATCCTTGCACTTGAATTTCCGTTGCGGCATCCTCAAGATAATTTGAAGATCTGGTATCCACCTTATCATCCAAAAACCAATGAACTGCATTTTCATCGCCGGAAGGTAATATATGAATTCCAAGCGGCTTGAAACGAGCAGACTCTTTTGTCACTAACACGCCCGTTCGCTCGCTACCTCTTACTTTTTGATGCAACCAGCTTTTAGCTTTTTGAATATCTCGTGTTAAAACAATTGGATATTTATCTTTGATTTCTTGATACAATTCTGCCGCATTATCTTCAAAACTCAACAAAGAATGAACAAAGGCGGACAATTTTTCTGCCCTGAAAGATCTTAAAGATACACTAAGATGCAAATCATCCGAATATGTAACATGATTATTCTTCTCTAAAAGTTCGTTTACTTTACCTTCTGCATATTCAGCTTCGGTCAATTTTGGTGAAATATACACCTTCCAATCAGGGAAAGTATGATTTAAGGCGTTAATCCATTCTGAAATGCCGGCTTCGCCGGTGTTTATTTCTTGACCACCGCCAACTAAGCAAACAATAGTTGCCCAATCCTCTCTTTGATCTAATGACCAAATCAAAAATTCCGCTTCTGACATTGGGAAATTAGGCACTTTTAATTTGTTGCCATAAGTACCGCCTCGTTTGAGATAATCTGCTAACCTTTTATGTGTCCACGAGCGTTGTGCCTCGTCAAATATTGCAACATGCTCCACTTCACCAAAGCCGGATTTTTCCAACTTTATTGCTTTTTCAGGATCAATTTCCAATATGCCGTTTTCAACGGGATTTTTTATTTTAGCAAGCATATTGTCACGATATCTGTGAATCATTTGGATAGACTTGCTAACTTCTCTTCTAGAGTCTGTGAGCTTCTTTTTCTCACCGGACGCTATACATTTTTTACGATTATCCTGTGCAAGAGCTTCAGTTAAAACTGCTACCAAAGGCCCATTACCGGAAAGGTACACTGCACCTTCGTCTTCAACAGGAACATCTTGTCCTTGATAAGTTTGTTTAATTGCTACATCAAGTCCTACAAGTGTTTTGCCTGCTCCCGGAACACCGGTTACAAAGCAAATACTCTTTTCTCCGTTCGTTTTACTATCGTTTATTACCTTGAGAATATACGATATTGTTCTGTCAGTTGAAACTTTATCCGCCTCATGCCTTGTTATATTTTCGACGGAATGATTTTCGTAAAGAGACCTTGCCGCTTCAATGATTGTCGGCGTTGGCGCATAAGGACTTATAATCCAATTATCATCAACTTTTGACTCGTTTGGATAACATAACAATACTTTAGAAAGTACATCTAATAATCCGGTTTTGCCTGTAACTAACGGATTGACAACCTTATCATCATAGATAGACGTTTGAATTATATCTGTATGATTTTTATACTCTGTTGCAATCAATACAGGAACTATAATTTTATCTTCGCTAAGCTTATGAAAATTTTTCAAATCAAGAGCATAATCAAGCACTTGGTCAATATCATTTTCAAGAATATTTTTCTCACCATTCTTAAATTCCAAACAAAAAATGATTCCGTTTAAGAGAAGAACAACATCAACCCTCTTGCCTAATCGTGGTATGTCATATTCAAATATAATTTTGCCGTCATAATCTTCTAATTGCGAAATTACGTCTTGCATAATTGTAATTTCATTCTTCCACGCTTCAATCGTTGTGGTCAAAGCGTTACCGTGATAGCGGTCACACAACTCACCCAATATTGCATTTGCGTCTTCATTTATAAATTTATCAAAACTATTATTATATAAGCATCGTGGATTGTTATTCATACTTTTTCCTCGATTCCTTAGTCATATCTTAATGTGATTATTATATCATAATTCTATAATACAAACAACATTGCAAGTTGTCAAATTAAATAACGGTGATGATTATTTGCAATAAGTTTGAAGAATTAACTAAAATGAATGTAAATATACTAAAACAGATTGCAAAGCTTTACAATAAATGACTTAATATAGAAATTCTATAATTAAATAATTAATAACAAATAATTGTAAAAATTTTTCAATTGTAAAAGCGCATACTTTTCATAAACTATACTTGCAAGAGCGATTTGATATTATGTGATAAATATTTTGAAGAAAATTTTATTCAAAATATCAGCACGCTTTGCGAATTTTTGATAAGAGAGGTGTTTTTACAATGGCAAAGAATACAGTTCCTGAAGCTAAAGAGGCTCTTAACAGATTTAAGATGGAAGCTGCTAGCGAGGTTGGTGTAAATCTCAAGCAGGGCTACAACGGCGACCTTACTTCAAAGCAAGCCGGTTCTGTCGGCGGCCAGATGGTTAAGAAAATGATTAAGGCTTATGAAGAAAGCATGAAATAAGTCGGAATAAGCAAAAATTTTCACGCTTATAACAGCTGCGACAAGGCGGCAAAAAAGTATCCCATACCTATTGGTACGGGATACTTGATTTTTGTGTATATTATATAAATATTTAAAACATATTATATATATTCAGATTTTATTAGTGCAAGAATGACAAAATATTGCTGCTATCTTGCCATAAAGGAATTGATAAACTCGCCGTCACTAAAGGTATAAATAACGTTATCGACAATCGTGCTTCTGACAGGGTCTGCGTTTTCTATTTCGGTCGAATATTTTTTAACAATACTTATCTTTTTATCCTTAATCTCAAAAGCGATTGCGCCGGCTTTAATTTGCTCTATACCGTTATCGTTAGCCTTGACGTACTTAAAAGGAATTGCAAAATAATTTTGTGACTTATTAACAAGAATGGCTTTATGGGTGTCTTGCGCCTCGCTCGCAGTATTTTTAATCGTTTTGCTGTCAAGCACCGTGGGCTTTTGCGGGTCAGACACGTCAAAAAGAGCAAATTTGATACCTCTTGCATAAGGATTTGAAAAATCGTTGGCAGTGCCTATACCGAGAAGCGTATCGCTGTCAATCGGGATAAGATTAGTCGAAAAGCCGCTGATTTTAACGCTTCCCTTAATAATCGGCTTTTTAGGATTGGAGAGGTCGATAACAAAAAGAGGTCGGTATATTCAAACGTTATAACATAGGCGGTATCGCCCGAAAAGCGCACGGCATGGATATCCTCACCCTTTGCAAAATCGTCTGTTTCGCCGAGCTTTTTTAAGTCTTTATCGAGCACATAAACATTACTTATCTGATTGGAATTTTTGTCATATTTAGTGGTTGCAATGCGGAAATTGCCGTTATATTCGTCCATTGAAAACTGATTATTGACAGTACCCGAAAAAGTCGCTTTGGCAATAAATTTAATATCATTTTTAAAATCAAGCTTATAAATTTCGGTATTGCAATCCGAAATATAAAAAATCTCGTTATTATCGTCATTCTTGGCAGTATCAAAAACTGCATTTGCAACGTAAAGATTATTTTCATTGCAATAAACGGTTGAGCCTGCACCTGCTATCGCCTTTGTTTTTGCAGTCATTTTTTGGCTTACAAGGTCAAGCTTGCTGACAATAAGATACGAAGCGGATTTAGAATTTTCGACAATGCAAATATCCTTTGGCTCAACTGCTTTTTTAGAGCCGTCAAGCGTGGTTTCGGGCAGATAATCTTTGTCTGTTTTGCACAAACGAGAGTATATTGCTTTGTTGGAAATAACCAAAAGGGAATCACTTGTGATACGAGAGGAAACGTAGCTGCCCTGCTGTTTAAACGAATGTATTTTTTTTGGATTTTTTATATCGGAAAGAGAATAGATATCAATATTTGTAAATGAATCGTAATTGCTATTGAAGCTGTCCGACTGAACAATCAAATTATTTTTATAAAGAAAAAAATCATCAATATAGTCACCGTTTTCCATATCAAAGGCTATTTCAGAAAGCTTTTTTACGTTCTTCCCGTCAGGCTCATAGATTAAAATTTTATCATTTCCATTACGGAAAGTATAAATATATTTTCCGTCATTTTTGATAATATCAGCCTCATCAACACCGCCAACCTGAACGTAGGTTTCACTGCTTGAATTATCAGCCGCATTCTCAGCGCCTTTAATCGTATCTTTAGATGTCGGAAAGCCGAAATCGCCCGAACTGTTAGATTTTTCAATGGATTTGAAATATTTTTCAATATCCTTTGCAGACGAAAATGATTTAAATTGAACGTTTTCACTTTGAATTTCGGTATCACTCACAGGCGGCGATTGCGTATTTCTGCCAAGGGCAAAATTGAGAGAAACGGCAACAATCGCAACGCAGGCAACAAGACTTACGGCAGTTTTAAACGCTTTGGTTTTTACAAGCGGTATAATCTTTTGCTCCTTATCGTCAATTGCATTTTTAACGTTCTCACCGTTAAGGCTTTCGGGTGCGGCTACATTGTCGTTATCAAATTTATTTTTGATAAAATCGAGGTCGAAATTTGCTATGACCTTGTCATATTTTTCATTTTTTTTCATATAACATCACTCCAAATAATTTCTCATTTTCGCAAGGCTTCTTGAAAGCTTTGACCTGACACTCGACGGCTTTATGCCGACAATTTTTGAACATTCCTTACTCGTAAAGCCTGCAACAAGGCAAAGCAAAACAATGTCCTTTTCATCAGGCTGAAGTTTATCAAGCGCCTGCTTAAGCTCTAATGATAAATCGCTGTGGCAATAGGAAAGAGTAGCATCGTTTTGCATTTCGGCAAGCGATGAATTCACCCTGCTTTTTGCCTGATAATCAATATATTTTGCACAGGAAGAGCGCAAAATTTTAAATATCCAAGCCGGAAAAGCCTCCGCCTTTTTAAGCTGTTTTATCCCCTGCCAAGCGCAGAGAATGCAATCCATAACGGCGTCCTCTGCGTCTTCTTCGCTCGAAAGTTTATAATAGGCATAACGATAAAGCCTGTTTTTATAAAGCTCATAAAGCTCGCAAAAAGCATTTTTATCACCCTTTTGGGCATTTTTTATAAGCTCGCTTTCTTTCATATTGCTCACCTCTTTTGACGACGTCATAAGTTAAGTATAATTTGTTATCCAAAGTGTTGCAAGATTTTTCAAAAAAATCGTATTTTTTATTGTTTATTTTACAATTTTGTAAATTTTTAAAATATTTTGAATTTGCTATTGTTATAAGGAGCGCTCTATTATATAATAGATACAATTAAGATTTTAAATAATGGATAACTATTGTTATCATTCGATATAAAGGCAGGACAAAGTGATGATTTTTTCAAGAGATATAGGAATTGATTTAGGCACGGCAAATACAGTTATTTGTGACAAAAAGGGCAGAATTATTATAAGGGAGCCGAGTGTTGTTGCAGTTGATGTAAAGACTAAAAGGGTTCTTGCAACAGGCGACGAGGCTAAGACTATGATTGGCAGAACTCCGGTTCAATTATTGCGGTAAGGCCGCTTCAAGACGGTGTTATTGCCGATTTCGATATGACGTCGGATATGCTTAGGAGTTTCATTTACCGTTCAAGCAGGAGAAATCTTTTTACAAGGACAAGAGTTGTTGTAAGTGTTCCGAGCGGTGTAACCGAGGTTGAAAGACGTGCGGTTGAGGACGCTGTTCGCTCGGCAGGTGCACAGGACGTCGAGCTTATTGAGGAGTCGATGGCGGCAGCTATCGGCGCAGGGCTTCCTGTTTTTGAAGCAACCGGCTCTATGATAGTTGATATCGGTGGGGGCACATGCGACGTTGCGGTTATCAGCCTTGGCGGTATTGCGGCAAGCAGAAGCATTAAGGTTGGCGGCGACGCATTTGACGAGGCAATAGTAAATCATATGAAAAAAGCGCACAATCTTCTTATCGGAAAAAACACAGCTGAGGATATCAAGCTTAAAATCGGCTCTGTAAGCGAATACGACGGCGAAGGTGCAATGGACGTTAAGGGAAGAAATCTTACAGACGGTTTGCCTAAGAGCGTTGAGGTAACCTCGGCTGAAATAAGAGATGTTTTGGCAGAGCCTGTTTCTAAAATCATTGCTTCCATTAAAGAAACTCTTGAAGTTACGCTTCCGGAACTTGCGTCTGATATTATCGACAGGGGCATTTATCTTGCCGGCGGTTCAACCAGCTCAGAGGCTTGCCGGAGCTTATTGCAAAGGAAACAAAAATGCAGGTACATATTCCCGAAAAGCCGCTTGATTGCGTAGCTATCGGAACATCAATCAAACTCAGAAGGGCACAATAATTATGAAAGACCTTTTTAAAAGCAGTCGTTTCAAGTTAATAGTTTCAATAATTGCCTTGCTTCTTGTAGGTATGTTCATTTGTGCGGCTAACGGCCACGGTGAAACGGCGCAAAGCGGCATAGTAGGCACAATATTCACTCCTGCGCATTGGATTGCAAGCAAAATAAGCGATGGAATTGACCATATAAGCGAAAGTGCAAAGGGCAATGCTGAATACGACGCCAAAATCGATTCGCTTCAAAAGCAACTCGGCGAGCTTCAAAACCAACTTGCCGATTATAACAATCTTAAAGCGCAAAACGATTTATACAAGGACGCACTCGGCCTTAAAGAGGAACATAAGGATTTCAAATTTGCCGAAGCGTCGGTTATCGGAAGGGACAGTGCAAATCCATACTGTTCGTTCACGGTAAGCAAGGGCACGTTAAACGGAGTTAAGGACGGTGCGGCTGTCCTTTATGGAAAATATCTTATCGGCGTTATAAAAAAGGCTTATCCTACCTACAGCGTTGTAAATACTATTCTCGACCCGGATTTTTCGGTTTCGGCTTACGATATTTCTACTAATGAGCTAAGCTTTGTTTCGGGTGACGCAAGCCTTGCAAAGCAGGGTGTTTGCAAATTTGAAAATCTTTCATCATCAAGTAAAATTTCTTATGGTTCGATTATTGCGACGGCAGGTATAAGCAAAAAAATGCCTAAAGGAATAATTATCGGAACAGTTAAAGATATTAATAATGACGATACGGACATTTCAAGCTATGCGGCTGTTGAGCCGGGTACGGATATTGAAAAGGTAACATCCGTGCTCATTCTTACAAGCTACAGCGAAAGCGAGGGCAAATAATGAGTGCAAAAAAGCAGACGGTTAAATATATCATTTACTGCCTTATTATCCTCGGTTGCGATTTGCTTCAAAATGTTCAAGGTCTTTTCCCTGAGGTTTGGGGAGCAAGGTGCTTTTTGCTTTTGCCTGTAACGATTATTCTTGCTATGGGCGAGGACGAGAAAAACGGTGCGCTCTTAGGTCTTTTTGCCGGGCTTTTATGGGATTTGACTTCGGGAGTGCATATGGGCTTTAACTGCATTTTCATTATGATTATGTGCTTTTTCTCCTGCGCACTTGTGACTTACATTGCAAGAGATATTTTTATCACAAACTTTGTTTCAATAACGGTTGCAACAGCTCTTTATGGCTTTATCTATTGGCTTTTCTTTATAATCATAAAGGGTGTAAAAGGCGGAGAAATGACGCTTGTAACATTTTACATTCCATGCGTTATTTATACGCTTGTGCTCACTCCGCTTATCTATCTCATTTTAAGACCGATTAAAAGAAAGCTTAACGAAGCACCGAAGCCTGTGATTGAGGATAAAAGAGAAATAAAATAAACGGCAATTTATTATAATCAAGGAGTATTTCATTGAAAAGTAAATATAAAAGCGGCAGGAGTGTTTTTGCGCTGATTGTGGTCTGCTTAGTTATCTTTTCATTTGCGGCAGACCTGTTTAACATTCAGGTAAAAAATAACGAATACTATGCCGCACAAAACAATACGGAAAGTAAATATGTTGTTGAGCTTGAGGCGGCAAGAGGAGAAATTGTTGACAGAAACGGTAACTCCCTTGTAACCAACAGGCAAGGCAACTCGATAATTTTAAACGCTGCATTTTTCCCCTCTCAAAAGGACAATAAGAGAAGAAACGAGATAATCTATAATCTTATTAAGCTTTTTGAGAAGAATAAGGAGGAATACGCTCAAAATCTTCCGCTTAAAATAACAAAGAGCGGCAAGGTTAAATTCAGCGGTAAAAAAGAAGATATTGCGACGATGAAAAGTGCAGATATGCTCAATCTTCAGCCTTATGCAACTGCGCAAAACTGCTTTGACGCTATGATTGAAAAATATGAGATTGAAGGCTATGACGCTCAAACTGCGCTGAAAATCGGCAATATCAGATATGAGCTTACAAGGCTTCTTTTCTCTTACGAAAACCCTGTTACTATTGCAGATGACGTAAGCGACGAAACGGTTGCAATGATTAAAGAGGACCGTGAAACATATCTCGGTGCAGACGTAAGAATTGTTGCATACAGAGAATATGTTGACTCAACAATTGCGCCGCACATTCTCGGCACAGTCAGGAAAATCAATGCCGAGGAATACAACGAACGCAAAGACGACGGATATAAAATTACCGACCAAATAGGCGAATCGGGTATTGAGCAGGCTTGCGAAAGCGAGCTTAGGGGCACTCCGGGTGAACTTACAATCACGATAAAAAAAGACGGCGAAATAACGCAGGAGGTCACGAAAAAGCCTATTCAGGGCAACACTGTGGTATTGACTATTGACCGTGATTTGCAGGTGCTTGCGCAAAACAGGCTTCAAGGTGTGTGCAATAAGGTTAACGCTGCTTCCTCGGCAGGTGCAGTAGTGGTTGAGGACGTAAACAGCGGTGAACTTCTTGCCGCAGCCTCCTACCCTACCTACGATTTAAACGATTATTACGATAAATATGACGAGCTTATTTCTAACCCTCGTAACCCGCTTTGGTCAAGATTTGCCATGGGTACTTACGCTCCGGGTTCTACATTTAAGCCCGTTGTTGCAAGTGCTTCGCTTGAAGAGGGCGCTATCAGCGCTGACACGATTTTTAACTGCGGCGGTACAATGGAATACAGAAAGCAAAAATTCAAATGTCTTCACGGAAATGCACACGGCGGTGAAAATGTAAAAACCGCACTTCGTGATTCGTGCAACATTTTCTTCTACAACTGCGCTATGAGGCTTGGAATTTCCAAAATTGACGAATATGCAACAGCCTTTGGATTGGGCGAAAAAACAGGAGTTGAAATTGCAGAGTCCTCAGGTATTCTTGCATCTCCCGAAAACAGAGAAAACAACGGCGGAATATGGAACGCAGGTGACACACTTCAAACCGCTATCGGTCAGAGTGATAACCTTTTCACTCCTCTCCAGCTTGCAAACTACTGCTCAACAGTTGCAAACGGCGGAACAAGATATGAGCTTCACTTTGTAAAATCAATAATTTCTTCCGCTTCGGGCAATGTCAACGAAAAGACGAAATCGGTTGCTGAATCGGTAGGTTTAAGCCAAAGCACGATTAACACCGTTCATCAGGGTATGCGCCTTGTTGCTACAAACGGCGGTCCTTATTTGGTATTTTCAAATATGAAAACAAAGGTTGCCTGCAAAACAGGTACTTCCGAGGTTAAGGTAAACGGCGTTAAGAGAAACAACGGCTTTCTTATCACATTTGCACCTTACAACCATCCCGAAATTGCGGTTTCATCAGTAGTTGAGCTTGCAGGCTCCGGCTCGGAAACGGCGGAAATGACTAAGGATATCATCAATTATTGGTATCAAAACAACACCGACGCAAAGGAAAATCAAAAAGTCGGTACGCTTTTGCCGTAAATACTCAAGTTTTTTGTAGTATTTTGGAGTATATATATAAATAATTATTGAATATATATTAATTTTGTGTTAAAATAAGCACGTATTAGATTAAAAAGGCAGAAAATAAGAAAAAGAAAATAACAAACACAAACACTTTAATTAATCATGGGGGTAAAGTATGAATATCGCATTAATTGCACACGACGCCAAAAAAGAGCTTTTAGTTCAATTTTGCATTGCATATTGCGGAATTATCAGCAGACACGATGTTTGCGCAACAGGAACAACAGGCAAGCTCGTTTCAGAAGCAACAGGTCTTAAAATCAATTGCTTTCTTGCAGGAAGCCAGGGCGGCGGACAGCAGATTGCAAGCCGCATTGCCTGCAATGAGATTGACCTTTTAATATTTTTCAGAGACCCGCTCTCACCTAAGCCGCACGAGCCGAGCGACCACGACCTTTTACGTCTTTGCGACGTTCACAACATTCCGTTTGCAACCAACATTGCAACGCTGAGGCATTAATCAGAGGTGTTGAGCGAGGCGATTTTGAGTGGAGAGAAATAGTCAATCCACGCTATAATCAGTCAAGATAAAATAAAACTAATAACGGGTGAGTAAATTTACTCGCCCGATTTTTATGACACATTAATAACAGGAGAACGATATGGCACTTATAACTAAAGCTATTAAAGGCACTAAGGATGTCTTGCCTAAAGACGTACACAAAAACCAATATATCGAGGCTACTGCGCTTGATATCGCTTCAAAGTTTGGATATAAAGAAATAAGAACACCTGTTTTTGAACACACGGAGCTTTTCCAAAGAGGTGTTGGCGACACGACTGACGTTGTTCAAAAGGAAATGTATACTTTTGACGACAAGGGCGGCAGGTCAATCACATTAAGACCGGAGGGCACTGCAGGCGCAGTTCGTTCATACCTTGAAAACGGACTTTGCAACGAGGCGCTTCCGCAAAAGGTTTGCTACCTCATCTCTTGCTACAGATACGAAAAGCCGCAGGCAGGCAGGCTTAGAGAATTCCATCAGTTCGGTGTTGAATGTTTCGGCTCAGCCTCCCCTCTTGCAGACGCTGAAATTATTGCGCTTGCAAAATCGCTTTTTGACACACTCGGCGTTAAAGATTTAAGCCTTGAGATTAACTCAATCGGCTGTCCTACCTGCCGTGCCGAATATCACAAGGCACTCAAAGAATATTTTTCCTCTCGCAAGGACGAGCTTTGCAACACTTGCAAAAGCAGGCTTGACAGAAATCCGATGAGAATACTTGACTGCAAAAGCCCGATTTGCCACGAAATTGCCGAGGGAGCACCTGTAGTTATTGATTATCTTTGCGACGAATGTAAAGAGCATTTTGAAAATGTGCAAAAGTACCTTAAGGCTCAAAATATTGAATATACAATCAATCCGCAAATAGTAAGAGGCCTTGACTATTATACCAAACGGTATTTGAATTTGTTTCAAACTCAATCGGTGCGCAGGGCACTGTTTGCGGCGGCGGCAGATACGACGGTCTTGTTGAAGAGCTTGGCGGTCAGCACACACCGTCACTCGGCTTTGCTATGGGAATTGAAAGGCTTATGCTTCTTATGGAAGCTCAGGGCTGCGAATTTCCTGAGGCTGAAAAGCCTGATTTATTCATTGTTGCTCTTGGCGAAAAAGCGACGCTTAAGGCTGTTGAAATTGCAAAGGATATGAGAGAAGAAGGTTTCTCGGCTCTGCTTGACCTCAACCAAAGAAGCGTAAGGGCGCAGATGAAATACGCTGACAAGCTTGGTGCTAAATTCAATGTTGTTATCGGCGATAACGAGGTTGAGGCTAAAACCGCTAAGCTTAAGAATATGCAAACGGGTGAAGAAACAGAGATTAATCTTGACACCTTTGTAAACGGATTTTACAGCATATCGTTAAACGAGCAGCTTGCCGATTTGGAAATTAACGGTGAGGAATTTGATTTCAATTCACTTTTCGGTCTTGGCAATAAGAGCGATGAGGAATAATAATTAATTACAGATTATAAATAAATTTGTGAAAGGCATAATATAATGGAAACAATCAAGGGACTTAAAAGAACAAATTATTGCGGCGAGCTTAGAATTGAGGACGCAGGCAAGGAGGTTACCCTTTTCGGTTGGTGCCAAAGGCAGCGTGACCTCGGTAATCTTATATTTATTGATTTAAGGGACAGGACAGGTCTTGTTCAGCTTTCATTTAACGACACTACCGACAGAGAGGTTTTTGCCAAGGCGCAAAGCGTAAGAGCAGAATATGTTGTTGCCGCTGTCGGCACTGTTTGCGAGCGTGAAAGCAAAACAAACAAGATTGCAACAGGTGACATTGAAATTAACGTTAAAGAATTTCGTATCATCAAAGGCTGAAACACCGCCTTTTGAAATTGCAAAGAGCGAAAAGGTCGGCGACGAAACCACACTTAAGTACCGTTACTTAAACCTTAGAAACGAAAAACTTACACAAAATATTTTAATGCGCCACAAGATTGCAAAAATTGCAAGAGAATATTTTTATGACAATGATTTCATTGAAATCGAAACTCCGATGATGATTAAATCAACACCTGAGGGCGCAAGGGACTATGTTGTGCCGTCACGTGTTCACAACGGCAAATTCTATGCTCTTCCTCAATCTCCGCAGATTTACAAGCAGCTTTGTATGATTGCAGGCTTTGACAGATACATTCAGCTTGCTCGCTGCTTCAGAGATGAAGATTTAAGAGCAGACAGGCAGCCTGAATTTACACAAATCGACCTTGAAATGTCATTTGTTGATACAGACGATATTATGGAAATGGCAGAGGGCTTTATCAAAAAGCTTATGAAAGAAACTATCGATGTTGACATCGACTTCCCTCTCCCACGTATGACCTTTGCCGAAGCGCAGGAAAAGTACGGATCAGACAAGCCTGATACACGCTTTGGTATGCTTATTGAGGATATTACCGCTTGGGCTGAAAAGACTGATTTTGTTGTATTTAAAAACGCTGTTGAAACCGGCGGAACAGTAAGAGCAATTGTTGCCAAAAATGCCGCTTCAACATATACAAGAAAGAAGATTGACAAGCTTACCGAGCATGCAAAGGGTATCGGCGCAAAGGGTCTTGCATATATCAGATGGGCTGACGAAGCACCTACTTGCTCGTTCAACAAATTCTTAAAAGACGGTGAGCTTGACGAGCTTACAAGCGCTCTTAATGTTGAAAAGGGCGACTGCGTATTTATCGTATCGGGCAAAACAAGCGACACCCTTTCAATTCTCGCGCACTTCGCCTTATCGTTGCCAAGGAGCTTGACATTATTCCCGAAGGAAAGTGGAACTTCCTTTGGATTACTGAAATGCCATTCTTTGAATATGATGAAGAAACAGGAGAATGGCTTGCAATGCACCATCCATTCACAATGCCTATGGAGGAATGCATTGAATATCTTGATACAGACAAGGGCAAAGTTAGGCTAAGGCATTTGACCTTGTATTAAACGGAACAGAACTTTCTTCAGGCTCAATGAGAATTACTGACTGCGAACTTCAAAACAAAATGTTTGAGCTTCTCGGTATGGAGCAAGAAGAAATTGACGCAAAGTTCGGCTTCCTTGTTGAAGCATATAAATATGCTGCTCCGCCACACGGCGGTATGGGCATCGGTCTTGACAGGCTTGCAATGCTTATCTGCGGTGCAGACAGTTTACGTGACGTAACCGCATTCCCTAAGGTTCAAAACGCAAGTGAGCTTATGAGCGGTGCACCAAGCTACATTGACGATATTCAGCTTGACGAACTTGGAATAAACATTACAAAGGAAGAAAAAGATGAGCAGTAATTTCTTTGCAATGGTAAACAGAATGAAGCTTATCGACAGATGGGCTTTAATGAATAATTCGACTAAAGAAAACATTGCCGAACACAGCCATTCGGTTGCAGTAATCGCACACGCACTTGCATTAATCGGCAACAAGAAATTCGGCAAAAGCTATAATGCCGAGCGTGCGGCTTTGCTTGCACTTTATCACGATACTACAGAGGTCATAACAGGCGATATGCCTACTCCCGTTAAGTATTATAATGATGATATCAAAAATGTATATAAAGACATTGAGCGCATAGCAGGCAAAAGACTTCTTGATATGCTTCCCGAAGAATTCAGAAGTGATTATGAGCCGTTCTTTGAAAAAAAGGACGAGGATAAAGAGCTTTGGAAGCTTGTAAAGGCGGCTGATAAAATAAGCGCACTTATCAAATGTATTGAAGAATACAGAATGGGCAACCGTGAATTTGAAAAGGCGCTTGAGGCTCAGCAAAAGAAAATTGAAGAAATTAATCTCGACGAGGTTAAATATTTCCGTGAGCATTTTCTTGATTCGTACTATTTAACACTCGACGAGCATACAAAATAAATTATTTTATATTTTGTCGTTTTATACAAAAAGTAAATATAAGCGTTAAATAAAACTGTTAAAGACTTGTTGCATTTTGAATGTAGCGAGTCTTTTTGTTGTGCATAGTATACAATAATTTGAGTTTTGTTTTGGTAATTTAATACAATGTTTTCGGCATTATATACAAATATTGAGCATATTTTTTGTGCAATATGCTTGACAAATAAAAACTTTGTGCTATAATGAAGGCACAAAAGCGAAGGAGGTTTTATGTATGCTTAAACAACTTATCAAGTGTGCAAAAATCCTTGCCGAGATAGACAAGCATATAACAGATAAGCACACGCTTAAAAAAGCGGCACTCGGTCGCAGCATTTACGAAATTTAATTTAATAGAAAGAAGGAATTTTTATGAAGTCATTTTTCAATGTATTAGATAACGGTTTTGCGTTTGCTCCTGCAAAAAGGCTCGTGGAATTCTTATCTAAGAAAATGTAAATGTAAATAAGTCGCTTCCCAAAAGGAAGTGACCAAAACACAAATTTTCAGTCGCAGATACCGATAACGGTCGTCTGCGGCTTTATTTTTTGCAATGTTTTACTTATAAAGTAAAATAATATATAATGTACTCGCATTGTATCCGCCGGCAAAATAACTTGCCAAAGCTTGAGCGTTTGTGTGTTTTGCGCAATGGCTTAGGAACAGTAGCAGAAAGGAAATTAAATATGAAAACAAACACAAAAAAGATTGCCGGAGTAGGACTTCTCACGGCAGTAGTAGTTGTGCTTCAGCTACTCGGTAGTTTTATCCACTTTGGTCCATTCTCAATTTCGCTTGTACTTATCCCTATCGTTGTAGGCGCTTCGCTTTACGGCGTATTATCGGTGCGTGGCTCGGTCTTGCATTTGGAATTACTGTTTTAATTTCAGGCAATGCTGCGGCTTTTTTAGCCGTTAATCCGGGCGGAACTGTAGTTACGGTTCTTCTAAAAGGTGCGCTTGCAGGTCTTTTGGCAGGTGCAGTATACAAAGCAATTGAAAAGAAAAACAAGGTTGTTGCAACAATCGTTGCCGCAATCATTTGCCCTGTAGTAAATACAGGTATATTTTTAATCGCTGTCGCCTATTCTTCTTTGACACAATCAAAACCTGGGCGGCAGGAACAAACGTATTCGTTTATATGATTACAGGACTTGTAGGCTTCAACTTCTTATTTGAACTTGGTTTAAACATAATTCTTTCACCTACTATTGTTAAGCTTACAAAACTTGGCAGAAAGGAAAAATAATAATGATTTTAGCTGTAGATATCGGCAATACAAATATCGTTTTAGGTATTCTTGACGGCGATACGCTTATTAACGAGTGTCGCCTTTCGACCGCAGTTAATGACTCGGCGGAGGAATACGCAATAAAACTTAACAGTATTCTTGAAATTTGCAAAATAAATCCCGAAGATATTGAGGGAAGCGTTATTTCCTCAGTTGTGCCTCCGCTTATCAGAACGGTTTCAAAGGCAATTATGCTTATCACGGGTAAAAAATCAATAGTAATCGGCCCGGGAGTAAAACAGGTCTTAATATTAAGACAAACAATCCTGCCGAGCTTGGCGCAGATATGGTAGCCGGTGCAGTTGCAAGCATTGAAAAATATCCTTGTCCGCAAATTATTTTCGATTTGGGTACTGCAACTACAGCTTCGGTTATTGATAAAAACGGCTGTTTTATCGGTTGTTCGATTTTATGCGGAGTTAAGACTGCGCTCAATGCATTGGCATCGGGCACGGCTCAGCTTCCTCAAATTGACATTGTTGCCCCAAAAAACGCAATTTGCACAAACACTATCGACTGTATGAGAAGCGGTACTGTTTACGGCACTGCGGCAATGATTGACGGCTTAGTGAAAAGATTTGAAAAAGAGCTTGGTCAAGAAGCAACGGTAATTATTACGGGAGGTCTTGGCGGCGTTATCGCAAAATACTGTGAAACAAAGGCAATTGTTGATAAAAATTTGGTTATCGACGGACTTCGCTTGATTTATGATAAAAACACACAGGAGAGGAAATAAATATTATGGCTTTATACCGTGCATTTCAGGCATTCAGACCCGAAAAGTCGAAGCAAGCGCTTATCCCGGCTCTTCCTTATGATGTTATGAACAGTGACGAGGCAAAAGAGATGGTTAAGGATAACCCTTATTCGTTTTTGCATATTGACAAGGCTGAGATTGATTTGCCAAAAGGTACTGATATTTACAGCGACGAGGTTTACCGAAAGGCAAAGGAAAACCTTGAAAATCTTGAAAAAACAGGCGCACTTATTCAGGATAAAAAGCCTTGCTTTTATATTTACAGGCAGATTATGAACGGCAGAAGCCAAACGGGAATTGTAGGCTGTGCATCTATTGATGATTATATGAACAACGTTATCAAAAAGCACGAACACACTCTTGCTAAAAAAGAAGAGGACCGTATTCGTCACGTTGATACCTGCAATGCAAACACAGGCCCGATTTTCTTAACATATCGCAAAAACGACATTATCAGCAATACCGTTAATTCTTGGGCAAGCGCTCACGAGAGTGTTTATGATTTTGTGGCAGACGGTGTTAATCAAACAGTTTGGGTAATTGATGACGAGGATATTATCAATACCATTTCAACCGAATTTGCAAAAATCGATGCTTTATACATTGCCGACGGTCACCACAGATGTGCGTCTGCGGTAAAGGTCGGTCAAAAAAGAAGAGAGGAAAAGCCGGATTACACAGGTGATGAGGAATTTAATTTCTTCTTATCCGTTGCTTTTCCTGATGACGAGCTTGAAATTATGGATTACAACAGAGTAGTTAAAGACCTAAACGGTATGAGCCGAGAGGAATTTTTAAGTTCATTATCGCATAGCTTTGAGGTAGAAAAGGTTGAAACTCAATATAAACCGACAAAGCGCCATACTTTCGGAATGCTTATTGAAAATGATTGGTATAAACTTTCGGCAAAAGAGCAGATTATCGACGAGAGCGACCCTGTTAAAAGGCTTGACGTTTCAATCCTTCAGGACAATCTCCTTTCCCCCATCCTCGACATTGACGACCCTAAAACAAATGACAGAATTGATTTTATCGGCGGAATAAGAGGACTGAGTGAGCTTGAGAGAAGATGCAAAGAAGATATGAAGCTTGCATTTGCAATGTATCCAACCTCGATAGGCGACCTTATGTCAATCGCAGATGCAAATTTAATTATGCCGCCAAAGTCAACTTGGTTTGAACCAAAGCTTTTATCGGGTATATTTATTCATCATTTGAGTTAATGATTTGTATAAATATAAAATATTGTATATTTATCAACCAAAAAATGCAATACTCTTGCATTTATCAAAATAATTTAGTAAAATATTATTGTTGTTTTTTTGTTTTATTATAAATTTTACTATGGAGGTTGTGTGATGAAAGAAGAAAACAGAAAATATGCTCGTGAAGCAATGGACATTGTTGAACACGCAGCACATAAAATAGGCTCACGTTTGCCCGGCTCTGACGGAGAAATCAAATTACATAAATATATGGCGAAAAGCTCCGTGAAATCGGAATCGAGCCAAAAACAGAGGAATTTGCAGTATCTCCTCGTTCGGGTATCGGCGGTCTTGGCTATGCAGCTGGTCGGGCGTAATCATCAGCATCGGTGCTATTATTGCAATTGCTTGCGGATTTGACAAGCTTTGGTATGCGCTCGGCGCACTCGGACTTCTTACAATCTTTTGGCTTGTAATGAGCTGCTTTTTCTACAAAACCTGGTTTGATATGTTTTTCCCGCAGGAAATCAGCCGTAACACTCTCGGTGTTTTAGAGCCTGAGGACGGAAAATACGACTACACAATTATCCTTTCAGGTCATACAGACACCTCTTGGTGCTGGAGGCACAGTGAGCACGCTTATAAGTATAAGGACACTAAGCCGGTAATGGGTCTTATTGCTACATACGCCAAGGTAGGTTTCGGCGCAGTTTGCTTCTTCTTTATTGCACTTTTCTCTGTATTTATGGCAATTGTTGATATTTGCCAATTTGCGGGTGCCGCTTGGACACAGACAATGCTTACATCTCACGGATGGGAAGTATTTATGTTTATAATGAACTTTGTTCCTATCGTAACAGCAATAGGCTCATTATTCGTTGTTATGTGGGGTGACCCTAATCCGAGGAATGCTTCTCGTGGTGCTATGGACAACGCAACAGGCATAGGCTTAAGTTATGCTGTAATTAAATATTTCAAGGAAAATCCTGATAAAATGCCTAAGAATTGCCGTATTGTTGATGCAAATATCGGCTCTGAGGAAGCAGGTTTGAGAGGTTCAATGCACTTTGCTCAGGAGCACAGATTTGACGATTTAACAAAAAATGCTTGGAATATCAACATTGACTCTGTTGCCGATAAAGAGTACTTTGAGGTAGTTATTAAAGACGATTGGCAGGGCGTCAGATTTGATACCGATATGGAAAAAATGTTTAAGGATACTTTTAACGAAATGGGTATCAAGTCGCTTACTAACGGTTGCATTCACAACCCTGTAGGCGGTTGCGACTCAACTCCTATGACAAGAGCAGGAATTAAGTCAGTTACATTTGCCGCTCAAAACCCTATGCTCACATACTATTATCACACATGGCGTGATATGCCTGAGCGATTTGAAATGGAAACAGTCGGCGACGGCTTCGATGTCATTCTTTCCGTAATTGACAAGATTGCCAAATTCCAAGAGAAAAACGGCTACAACGGCCCACAAAAGAAATAATTAATACAAAAGATAAACGAGCATTGACGATATTTTGTCAATGCTCGTTTTCATATTTATTATTGACAGTTATAACGAGTTGTCATATATAAAAGTTATTTGTCATATTCACAAATTGTCTTTCGGGTTTGCAAAATACTTCCTGACGAAACAGAAAATTCATCAAGACCCCATTCAATAAGATAAGGGATAAGCTTGGTATCCGCTGCCGCTTCACCGCACATACCAACCTGAATACCTGCTGCCTTGGCATTTTTAATAGTTGTTTCAATAGCACGCAAAACTGACGGTTGAAACACATCATAAAGCCTTTCAACCTTTGCATTGCCTCTATCCACTGCCATTGTGTAGCCTGTAAGGTCGTTTGTGCCGATAGAGAAAAACTTAACTTCACGAGCCAGAATATCCGAAATAAATACTGCCGCCGGAGTTTCAACCATAATGCCGACATCTACGCTTCTGTATTCCTTGCCCTCACTTTTAAGTTCTTCCTTGCATTCCTCAATCAGGGCTTTTGCCTGCCTTACCTCTTCAACACAGGTAACAAGAGGAAGCATAATTTTTATATTTCCATAAACACTTGCACGCAAAAGCGCACGAAGTTGCTTTTTAAAAAGTTCCTTATTATCAAGCAGTAGCGAATTGCTCTGTGGCCCAAGAAAGGATTTTCTTCTTTTTCAATATTAAGATAAGGAATATCCTTATCACCGCCTACATCAAGGGTACGAATGATTACTTCTTTGCCGTCCATTGCCTTTGCAACGGTGGAATATGCCTCAAACTGTTCTTCCTCGCTCGGCTCGCTTTGGCGGTCCATAAAAAGAAATTCTGTTCTGAAAAGACCGATACCTTCTCCGCTGTTTTGAATAACGCTTTGAACATCCTCAGCTTTGCCTATATTGCCGTAAACAAGCTTTTTAATTCCCGATTTAGTAACAGTCGGCTTGCCGAAATATTGCTTTAAGCTCTCTTTATCTTTTAGATAAGCCTCTTGTTTATTTTCAAATTCCTTTATATCATCATCACTCGGACTTACAATAACATTTCCTTTAAATCCGTCAACAGCAACCAAATCGCCGTTTTTAACCTCATTGCAAACATTAGGTATCGAAAGCACGGCAGGAATACCCATAGCCCTTGCCAAAATTGCACTGTGGCTTGTGATACCGCCCACCTCTGTAAGTATTGCGCTGACATTATCCTTGTTAATTTGACCCGTCATAGACGGAGTAAAATCCTTTGCTATCAAAACAGAACCTTTTTTCACCTTAGAAATATCGACGTTATTTACGCCGAGCAAGATACTCAAAAGGCTGTCTTTGATATCCTTAACGTCGCTTGCTCTTTGCTGAGTAAGCTCATCGTCAACACCCGAAAACATATCTATAAACATTGAGCAAACCGTATCAACAGCCTTTTCTGCCACCGAGCCTGCGTCAATATTATCCTGCATTTGAGAAAGCATAAACGGGTCTGAAAGCATAACAATATGACCCTCTAAAATTTCCGCTTCCTTGTCGCCTGCCGAATTTTTTACGTCATCTGCAAGCTTCCTCGTTTCCTTAATAAAAGTATCAACTGCTTTTTGAAGTCTTTCCTTTTCATTTTGAGCCGTTGTAAATTCAACGTGATTATAATCAAGCTTTGCGTCGCTTATAACAACTGCATTGCCGATACCGTAGCCCTGACTTGCTCCTATTCCCTTAAGCATAACACTTCCCCCTTGCTGCACAAAAAGGTGCAATGTAATTAAGCATTGCACCTTTTATAATTTTTATTCGCCGAAACCTGATTCAATAAGAGCAATTGCTTCATCAAGCATAGCCTGCTCATCTGCGCCGTCACATTCAACAGTAATATCTGTGCCACACTTAATGCAAGCCGCCATAATATTCATAATGCTTTTGCCGTTGATTTTTTTATCGCCGACAATAATATTAATATTTGATGTATATTTAGTCATTGCTGTTACAAAAACGTTTGCAGGTCTCATATGAAATCCCATTTCGTTAGTAACCTTAGTAAGCTTTGAAACCATAATATTTCTCCTAATTCTATCTTATTTTGCTTTAACCTCATTGTTTACATTTTTCTTTAAAAGTGCAAGCATTAATGCACCTACAATCGAGCCTGCAACAAGAGCTACAACATAAAGAAGCGGATGGTCGCATACAATAAATGTGAATATACCGCCGTGAGGAGCAGGACAGGTTACATTAAAGAGTGATGTAAGAGCACCTGCTACAGCAGAACCGACCATACAAGACGGAATTACACGAATTGGGTCAGAAGCTGCGTAAGGAATTGCGCCCTCGGTGATGAAGCAAAGACCCATAAGATAGTTTACAGGACCGCTCTTAAGTTCTTCCTTATTCCACTTTTTCTTGTTAAATGTTGTTGAAAGAGCGATTGCAATAGGAGGAACCATACCGCCAATCATAACAGCAGCCATAATCCAAGTGTTGCCGTCTGCAATTGCTGCTGTACCGAATACATAAGCTGCCTTGTTGAAAGGACCGCCCATATCTGTTGCCATCATAGTAGCAAGAACAATTGAAAGAAGAAGTCTGCTTGTTGAACCAAGACTTTCAAGTCCGTTTGCAAGAAGCGTATTGAGTTGACCGATAATCGGGTTTACGCCTGCCATAATTAAGCCCATAAGAAGCGTACCCAAAAGCGGATAAATGAATACCGGTTTAATACCGTCCATTGCCTTAGGCATCCAAGAAAATGCTTTTTTAATAAGCTGAACAACTATACCTGCTATAAAGCCGGCAAACAATGCACCGAGGAAACCTGATACTGCTTTTGAATCTCCGGCAAGTCCGTTGCCCGAATTAACGCCGTCAACCATACTTTGAATTGTATGGCCGCTTGCCGCAAACACACCGCCTACAAAGCCCGGAAGTAAGCCCGGACGGTCCGCAATAGACTGAGCGATATATGCTGACAAAACAGGAAGCATAAGTGCAAATGCAGCTTTACCTATCCAGAAAACAACTGATGCAACAGGGCTTGTGAAACCGAATGTTCCGCCGACGTTTGCATTGCCTGCGATTGTATCAATAAGGAAACCGAATGCAATAAGCACACCGCCGCCTACTACGAACGGAAGCATGTGAGATACACCGTTCATAAGATGCTTATAAACCTTATGGCCGAAGCTTTCCTTTTCGTCATCATCTATAGCGCTTTTTTCTTCGTCATTTGCGTGATAAACAGAAGCTTTGCCGTCAACAATTTTTTGAATAAGCTCCTCAGGTTTATTAATACCGTTTGTAACTGAGGTTTTGATAACAGGCTTGCCGTCAAAACGTGCCATTTCAACATTTTTGTCAGCCGCAATAATGATGCCGTCACATTCCTCAATTTCTTTTTTCGTTAAAATATTCTTTGCGCCGCCTGAGCCGTTAGTTTCAGCCTTAAGCGGATAGCCCATTTTTTCGCCAGCTTTTTCGAGTGCCTCGGCAGCCATATAGGTATGAGCAATACCGGTAGGGCAAGCTGTTACGGCTAAAATTCTGTAGCCGTCTTTCTTTGCCACCTCTGCCTTTGGCTCATCAGGATACTTTTCAGTTTCCTTTTTATCAATTACAGAAAGAAATTCATCTGCTGTTTTTGCACTTCTTAAAGCCGCACAAAATTCAGGCTCCATAAGCATAACCATCAATCTTGAAAGAATTTCAAGATGTAAATCTCCGTCAAGCGGAGCAGCAATCATAAATAAAATGTCGCTGTTTTTGCCATCGGGTGCGCCGTAGTCAACACCGTTTTGAACAGTTATAGCCGAAAGACCGGGCGTTTTAACACTCTCACTTTTAGCGTGAGGAACTGCAATTCCCTCTCCTATTGCAGTTGAGCCTTGAGCCTCTCTTGCAAGTATTGCCTTCTTGTACTCATTAACGTCAAGAAGATTACCTGCCTTTTCATGAAGAGCAATAAGCTTATCGATAGCGTCGTTTTTGGAGGCAACCGATGCATTAAGTTCTATTGCATTCTTCTTAAGCAAATCAATAATTTTCATAAGTATTACCCCTTTCTTATTTTAAATATTCGCTTTCAAGCATTTTGTCGATTGTGTCTTTATCAGCAAGCCCCGGACAAAAGGCTGTTGCATTTCCGCAAGCAGAGCCAAGCTTTAAAGCATATTTATAGTCGTGAGTTTTTGAGTAGCCTGCAACAAAGCCTGCCACCATTGAATCGCCGCAGCCGACAGGATTTAAAACCTTGCCGGGAACATTGCCCATTGAATGAACCTCTCCAAATTCATCAACAAGCGTTGCGCCGTCCTTTGAACGTGAAACGAGAACATTTCTTGCGCCCATTTCCTGAAGCTTTTTTGCATAATATGCAATTTCTTTTTCCGTTTTAACTTCTACGCCGAAAACATCGCCAAGCTCGTGATGATTAGGCTTAATTAAAAACGGCTTATATTTTAAAACATTTAAAAGCAAATCGCCCGTTGCATCAACTGCAAAGTTAATGCCTTTATTTTGGAGTTTTGCGAGTATTTCCTCATAAATATCATCGGGAAGAGAATTTGGAATTGAACCTGCCAAAACGAGGAAATCACCTGATTTAAGTTTTTCAAACTTGTCAAACAAAGCGTTTAATTCGTCTAATTCGATATCGGGTCCCTGCGCATTAATATCGTAATCCTCATCCGCTTTGATTTTTACATTAATTCTTGTGTATCCTTTTTTAAGATATACAAAATCATTTTTAATATTTTCTGCATTAAGCATTTCTTCAATTTTCTTGCCTGAAATCCGGCAAGAAAGCCAAGCGCAATGTTATCAACCTTGAGCCTTGAAAGGATAACGGAAACGTTAATTCCCTTGCCGCCGTAATAAAGCTGTTCGCTTTCGGTTCGGTTAATATCCTTATATTGCAGCTGCTTTAAATTCATAACATAATCAAGCGCCGGATTAAAAGTTACAGTGTAAATCAAGCTACAACACCTCTTTAATAACTGTCAGCTTTTTAAGCTTTGAATTTGAGCATTTATCCGTCACTATACAGGCACAATCAAGAGAGCCAAAGCTTACTGCCGAAACCTTGTCAAACTTTGAAGAGTCGGCAAGCACATATGTCACGAAGCTTTTTTCAACAGTGACTGCTTTAAGCATTGCCTCCTCCGTATCCGGAGTAGTATAGCCTTGCTTTTCGCTTATGCCGTTAGCGCCGATAAATGCCTTTGTGAATGAATAGTTTTGCAAATTTTTTGCCGCAACCAAACCTATGATTGCCTCTGTAGACTGCTTCAGCTTGCCGCCCAAAACAATTACGTTGCATCCGTTTTTTGCAAGTTGCTTTGCGTGGTCGACGCCGTTTGTAACAAAAGTTGCCTTTGAATTTTTGAGAAACGTCGTCATCAAAAGTGTGGTTGTTCCTGCATCAATAAATACAAAATCGTCATCCTGTATTTGCGATGCCGCATATTGTGCAATTTTTGTTTTTTCATCAGTATTTTTTGTCAGTTTTTCCTCAATATTATCCTCAAGCTTAATAAATTCCTGACCGAGCGCCGTTGCACCGCCGTGAACCTTATTAATCTTACCTTTACTTGCAAGGTAGGATAAATCACGTCTTACAGTCGATTCGCTCGATTGCAAAATCTCTGTAAGCCTTGTGACTGTTACAGAACCCTGCTCTTTAATAATATCAAGAATTAATGACTGTCTTTCTTGACTTAGCATGCTTAATCCCCTTAATGCTGAAAACTAACTTTTCATTGCACCTTAAGTATAGCGTTTCTTTCATATTCAGTCAATATGTTTCATTTATTTTCGTCACAATGCCCATTTACGCCCTGTTTATTTGTGCATCCAGGTGCTTTTATATGTATATTTTGATTGATTTTGACTGTTTTATTCAAACCAAGCATTTTTTCAATCATTTAAAATTTTGCAAAAAATAAAGACGATTATTACTAACCGTCTTTATCTAAATATGAATTTTATGCAATAGGAGTAAGATTTTTAAGACTGACATCCATAATCATAGCAGAATGAGTAAGCGCACCGCACGATACAAAATCGACACCGATTTGGGCAATTGACTTAAGTCTTTCCTTAGTAACATTGCCCGAACATTCGGTTTCAGCCCTGCCGCCGATAATTTCAACGGCTTTTTTCATAGTATCATTATCCATATTATCAAGCATAATAATATCTGCGCCTGCCTCAACAGCCTCTTTAACCTGCTCTAAAGTTTCGGTTTCAATCTCAATCTTTCTTACAAAAGGAGCATACGCCTTAGCCATTTTAATTGCCTTTGTAATTGAGCCTGCCGCACCGATATGATTGTCTTTAAGAAGTACACCGTCGGAAAGATTATATCTATGATTTGTTGCGCCGCCTACCTTAACGGCATATTTTTCAAACGGGCGCATATTAGGAGTAGTCTTGCGAGTGTCAAGAAGAGTAGTATTTGTACCCTCAAGCTCTTTCATATATTCTCTTGTCATTGTGGCAATGCCGCTCATACGCTGAAGATAATTAAGACCTGTTCTTTCCCCGCTGAGGATTGCCTTTATATCGCCGTAAATAACGCCCAAAAGCTCACCCTTTTTAACCTCGTCGCCGTCCTTGAAATATGCTTCAAAGCGAGCAGTTTTATCAAGAAGTTCAAACGTTCTTTCAAAAATACCGAGACCGCAGATAATACCGTCTTGCTTACAGATAAGTTCAGCCTTACCCTGCTTGTCCTCAGGCATAACAGCATTGGTTGAAACATCCTCCGAAGTGATATCCTCTTTAAGCGTGTTTAAAATATAATCGTCTACATTAACCTTGAGTGTTACACCATTTATCATAAAAATCTTTATCCTTTTCTTTTATTTCATCCATAATGAGCTTTTTAAACTCCTTTTGTCTTTCTTCCTTTGGAGGATAAGACGAAAGGTCAATCTCGTTATAATTTTCAGGCTTTTCGCTTTTATCATCAGCGATAACGTCAGCCGCACGCTTTGCAAAAACAAGACTTTCAAGAAGAGAATTTGAAGCAAGCCTGTTTTTGCCGTGAACGCCGTTGCAAGCGGTTTCACCTGCTGCATAAAGATGAGCCATAGATGTTCTGCCGTAAAGGTCAGTTTTAATTCCGCCCATCATATAATGCTGAGCCGGAGTTACAGGAACTTTATCCTTAGTAATATCATAGCCCTCTTCCATACAAGCGTCAAAAATATTCGGAAAACGCTTAGCCGCCTGCTCCGTAGTCATTGTAGGCAGGGTAATATAAACGTGGTCAGTGCCAAACTTTTTCATTTCCTCAACAATTGCGTTTGTTACAACGTCTCTCGGCTGAAGTTCGTCAGTAAATCTTTCCCCGTTTTCGTTAAGAAGAATTGCGCCCTCGCCCCTTACGCTTTCGCTGATAAGAAAACGTCTGCCTTTCTTCTTGCTGTAAAGAGTAGTAGGGTGTATCTGAATATAATTAATGTCTTTAAGCTCTACCCCGTGCTTAATTGCAAGCGCAAATGAGTCACCGGTAATATGAGGATAGTTTGTAGAATTAAGGAACAAGCCTCCGAGACCGCCCGTTGCAAGAATGATATCTCTTGCAAGGATAGAGCCCATTTCGCCGTATTCGTCCTCGCACACAATACCCTGGCAAACATTATCCTTTCAATAAAATCAATCATAGTGGTTTTTGGAACTATGGGTTATATTTTCTTTTT